>WLWD01001665.1_pt1 | contig 50406 bp, 29 predicted proteins | sample 6712731 | NCBI WGS metagenome assembly WLWD01 (sample SAMN12718690, study PRJNA576275) | sponge metagenome | isolation source: marine sponge | host: Mycale hentscheli | place: New Zealand: South Island, Marlborough, Capsize Point | collected 2014-11-01
GATTGTCGCAGCAGTGTTTCTGAATGTAACGACATCGGACTTTCCATTGATGTGTGCTATAACAATATTATCTCCAAAATGCTCTTTAAGTTTGGAACGCATATGTACTCTGCTATACGCGCTATATTCTGACCCATCTAAAATGGCTTCCATCTTGCTTATGAGGTCGCTAATAGTAATCTGCTCGTCGTCATTTTCGTCTAGAAAATGTGCTACTTCCAAAAATGCTTCTGTCCTGTCCAGCTCTTCTGGACGACCTAGCTTTACTTTCTTGGCTGTCAACTCTTCTTTTCTGAAAGCTGTAGGAATTTGTCTCATTGTACGAAAATTAATATCACAAGCCTTGTGGTAGATTGCATCTGCTGCATGCAGGTCATGAGCGCTTGAAATTCGTGCCAGTACACTATGTGCCCATGAATCGTTTCTTTCCCGGCACACCGTCAGAACTGTATCTTTAAATTCAATAGTCCTAACTGATATTACATCAAAAGCTTTTCTCTTGTTTCCAGCCATACCCTGCTGACCGCAAAAGAAACAATTTGATTTGAAGCTAAATTTGTCATCATCTGATCTAAGTGCTGGCCTTTTGAAAGCAGTCTCACCAATTCCGTGCTTGATACGTAAACTCTTCGCAACCTGATCAGGCTTACAATAATTTCGTCGACAGTCCTGGTGTACTCTTTCTCCAGGAGAAGGCTGAATAGCATTGGCATCTTCCCTTTCTTCGATTGCCTTCTTTATACTAGCACACCCTTTGTCAGTCAGAGTAGCACATGGAAGATCTCCTACAAGGTAGCATGGTTGATTATGTACTCCTTTAGCTTCATTACTGTACTTACCTAGTGTGGCTGCTGGCAGATAACACAGACTTCCATTATACCAGCTGCCAAGTCAAAATGACCACATGGTTGAGGTCAAAGGTCAAGAGTGATGTAATGCCAGCAGGTCAAGCATGATATGTGTTGTAATGACAGCAGATAGTATAAATTTGGCTCCTGGATAAGCTTGGAGTAGCTGTATTATTTAGTGCATTATTACATTTATTATAAATTGGATTCCCAATTAGTATCATCAATTTCAGGGTCTTCCCCATGTAGGATTCCTTAGGACTTTTAGTATGTTGTAGAGCACATTTTTATGTATAGGAAACAGTTGAGAAACCTTTTCTTGCAATTTGTTTCAGGTCCAACTATAAAATGACTGGACTAACTTAGAATGCTGTCAAAAGGAGAATATATTCTGACTTTAAGCATATTGTTTAAAAGAAAGTACACTTGAACATCAATGTTCTGCTAAATACTGCTCTTCTTCATGAAATAGCTGAAAGAACATTACATATATTGTAGTGAACTATCTTTCTAGCTCATTACTCGATATGGAAAAGAGCATGCTACGAATGTGAAGGAAACTATACAAATGCTCAAATCCTTATTGTGCATAAGTACAACTGAATTAACCTTGACATTTGTGCTGAAGTACACAACTAGTTAAGCTACATAATGAAAATGGCTCATTTGTAAACCATTACAGTGTCCTGCTATTCATTCACTCACCATTAAATACAGATGTTTAATTTTGTTTTTGCAGTTTCCTCTTTTCTATCCAAGATGGTAATGATGCAGGTTATTTTAGTGTGGGACTTCATAGTGGTATAGTTTCATTGAATCACAGTCTCAATGAGAGCCAACATATTCTCTCTATAGTGGCTCAAAACTCAGAGTTTTCCTGTCATCGAGGAAGGGTTTTGCTCCGCATCACTGCCATTTTTACCAACATCACTCTGCAAGATTTCCCTCTCATTCAAATTAAGGAAAATGCCACCATAGGGAAAGTTGTGACACAAGCTATGGTTAACCAAGATATACCTGTGGAGTATTCCCTTGAGGGAGGAGCTGGTACCAATCACTTTGATATTGACAGATCTTCAGGATCAATTACTGTGAGTAAAAATCTAGACTTTGAAACAGAAAGCAGTTATAACCTCACAGTTATTGCTACTACCACAGTTAATATCCTTCGAGTTGGCTCTTCCATCTTGAGGATCCAGGTTTTAGATGTCAATGAAAGCCCTTTCTTTACCAACTCTTGTGTTTTAATGTGTCAACTATTTATAAAAGAAAATGCACCCAATTTTACAGAAGTAGGAACACTAAAATTTGAGGATCCCGACTTACAAAGTGTACTCAATGGACAGGTTATTGTTACAATTAACAGTGTACAACCACAAGCAAACTTCAGTATCATGCAAAGTCAAGGCACAGCAACTATAGTAGCCAATGAGGTTTTCGATCGAGAAACTATTTCAAACTATTCACTTTCTATTCAAATAACAGATAAAGGACTAATCCCTTTATTTTCTACTCTTTTACTCTCAATTACAGTAGTAGATATAAATGACAATGCTCCAGAATTCATCTCTTTTCCAAATACCCTGTTCCTTCGAGAAGGATGGCCTGTCCACACTTTGATTACTCAGTATAACTGTTCAGACAGAGATATTGGAAGTAATGCTCAAATCAACTACAGCATATTTTCAATAGACAACAACTCCATACCTTTTGTAATAAGCACAGATTCTGGTGCATTGACTCTCAGCACACCTCTTGATTTTGAAGTAATTAAAGGGTACAATATATCAGTCATAGCTAGCAATCCAGATGGACTAAGTACTGAATCTTTAACGTCTATTTACGTTGAAGACGATAATGATAATTCCCCCATCTTCAATGAATCATCGTATAATGCATCATTAAATGAGAACAGCTCAGTTGGTATGTTTGTGCTCTTCATTCGAGCAGAAGATGCAGATTCTGGTCTTCATGGTGTAATTGATTTCAGTTTGCTATCAGTAGGAAATATTAATAATTCCTTTGAAATCGCCAGAACAGGAAATTTAACTCTTTCTGATAAAGTTGATCGAGAAGAAATCAGTGTATTTAATCTTACTGTTGCAGCTACAGACAGAGGTGTGCCACCATTGACTTCATTTGCTACTGTATTAGTTTGGATAGACGATGCTAATGATAATCCTCCAATTTTCGATCAAGCATTATATAATGCATCTGTAAGTGAAAGTGATTCTGTAGGGAAATTCATCATTCTTATTAAAGCAACAGATGCAGACTCAGGGCTTCACGGTATTTTTGACTTTACTTTGTTGTCAGAAGGCAATCTTAATAACTCCTTTCAAATTACTACAACAGGTAATATTACTCTCTCCAATATAATTGATTACGAACAGAGTAATGTGTTTAATCTCACTGTAACAGCTACAGATAGAGGGGTGCCACCGTTGACTTCATTTGTTACTGTGATAGTAAGAGTAGAAGATATTAATGACAATGCTCCTGTCTTCAAGCAATCATTGTATAATGCATCAGTAAGTGAAGATGAATCTATAGGAACATTTGTTGTGGAGGTAAAGGCAACAGATGCTGACTCTGAATTTTTTGCCACCATAAATTACACCCTACTAGCAGGGAACACTGATAATTCATTTGAAATCAACCAAGCTGGAAATATATCTCTTTCCAATGTGCTTGATAGAGAACAAATTAGCTTATTCAATATATCTGTAGCAGCTACAGACAGGGGAACACCACCATTCAGTTCTGTTACTACAGTGATAGTGAGAGTAGAAGATATCAATGACAATGCACCTATTTTCAAGCAATCAATATATAATGCATCAGTAAGTGAGAATGCTTCACTAGGAACCTTTATTGTGAAGGTAGAGGCAGAAGATGCTGATTCTGGAGTTCTGGCCAGCACCATAAATTACACACTATGGTCAGGCAACACTAACAATTCTTTTGAAATTACTCAATCAGGAAATATATTTCTTTTCAATTTAATTGACAGAGAACAAATTAGCTTATTCAATTTAACTGTAGCAGCTACCGACAGAGGAACGCCACCATTGACTTCATTTGTTACTGTGAAAGTAAGAGTAGAAGATATTAATGACAATGCTCCTGTCTTCAAGCAATCACTGTATAACACATCAGTAAGTGAAGATGACTCAATAGGAACATTTGTTGTGAAGGTAGAGGCAACAGATGCTGATTCTTGGGATCAAGCCATTGTTGACTTTAGTTTGCTTGTATTTGATGGCAGTTTTAACAATTCTTTTCAAATCAGCAATTTGGGAAATTTAACATTATCTACTACGATTGATAGAGAGCATAACAGTTTGTATAATCTCACAGTTGTAGCAACTGATAGAGGAACACCTCCATTAACTTCTTTTGCAACTGTAATAGTAACTGTGAAAGACATAAATGATAATCCCCCAATCTTTAACAGGCAACTATATAATTCTTCTGTAAGTGAAGGTGCTTCTTTAGGAAGAGTTGTGGTGCCTGTTGAGGCAACAGATGCTGATTCTGGACTCAATGCCATTTTTTATTTTGAGCTTTTGTCAGAAGGTAACTATAACAATGCTTTTAATATCACTAGAAATGGGAATATCATACTTTCTAATGGAATTGACCGAGAACGAATCAGTATGTATAATCTCACAGTGACAGCAGCAGACATGGGGGAACCTCCTTTCACATCTTCTGCAATGATCAGCATTATAGTAGAAGACATAAATGATAACCCTCCAATATTTATACCAGTGAATCAAATATTTTATATTAGCGAAAATGCTGATCCTATGGAAATAGTCAATGTTTCTGCCACTGACAATGACAGTCCTTTGTCACTCAATTCACGAATCACTTTCAGTCTAGATATAATGGAAGTTTTTGAAAATACCTTCAACTTGACACAAGTAGATAACAGTAATGCTGTGCTTGCACTCACGGAATATCTCGATTTTGAGACTTTAAACTTGTACATGTTTCAGGTAGTGGCAACTGATCATGGCTCTCCTAGGCTCAGTAGCACTATTACCATAATTGTTAATGTAACAGATATTGTTGAGGAAGTAGTGATTACTAGAAATACTACAGTAAAAATTCAGGAGTCTGCTCCATTGGGGTTTAGATTTGCAAGGTTAACTTTTTCCACAAATAGTAGCAATGTCTCAATTTTGGATACAAGTTCTTCTGAAAACAGTAACATTTCAGGAAGTATTCTATTTAGAATTGAAAGAGTTGGGACTGATTATTTTGTAGCGGTTAATAAATTGTTAGACTTTGAAACTAGCCAAAATTTCACTGTCACTATTCTCAGCAATAATGAGAGTATTATTTACCTCACAGTTATTATTATAGATGTCAATGAGCTGCCACCAGTATTTGAAACACCTGGAAATTTTTCTGTTGAGGAAGAACAATCTAGTGGGACCATATTAGGTAAAGTGATTGCAAAAGATGGAGATACGGGACCCCTATCAGGTGTGACATACTCAATAGTTCAAAATACAACAACTGCATCTTTATTTTCTATTGATGCCAACACTGGCAAAATTTCAACAACTCGGGTATTAGACCGAGAGCAGCTTCAGGATCAGAATTTATTTCTCCCATCAAATGGTTCTATAGAGACTATCAGCATCATAGCTACAGATCTTGTTACACCTTATTATTTTGCAGTCATCAGCATACATATTCAACTAGTTGATATCAATGACAATGATCCAATTATACAAACTTCCAATATGTCCATCACAGTTCGTGAAAATCAACCGGTATCTGAACTAGTACACACAGTTGTAGCAACTGATAGAGACATAGGACCCAATGGTCAGATTTCCTTTACTTTACATGGGTTAGAATCAAGTCCACCTCCATTTGCTATCAGCTCTGCAGGCATCATCAGAACAACCGTTGTCTTAGATGCAGAAAATGTTTCATCATTCACATTACTTGTAACTGCATATGATAGTGGTAATCCTCAAAGAAACTTTTCAGTGACCCTGGTTGTTGAGGTATTAGACTTGAATGATAACATACCATTCTTAACTCAAAGTTATTCATTATTTATTCCCGAAAATGCACCTATTGGTAGTACTTTGCCAGTACTTGAAGCTGTTGATTATGATATAGACAAGCGCAATTCTTATATCAGTTTCAGAATTATTTCTCATAACCCTCCAAATGCTCAAGGCTTGTTCAACATCACTAGTAATGGACCGAATTCATCAATAATTTCTATTACAAGGCAGTTAGATTTTGAGACTCTTTCACTATATAGATTGGTTGTGGAGGCGATTGACAATGGGATGCCATCTCTGTCTTCTCGTGCAAATGTCACTATTAATGTTTTAGATGTGGATGAAACTCCTCCACGATTCTTTGACGCGTGTATGGCGACTATTCGAGAAAACATGGCTCCAATTGGTATGACTGTCACTCAGTGTACTGCAGTCGATATACGTGATGGTTCTGATACTCTACTTTTTGGAGTTCGTTTGACGTATAGCATCATCATGGGAAACATCAATGACACCTTTACAATTGACAATACTAGTACAATCTTGTTACAGCGCCCAGTTGACAGAGAGACAATTGCATCATATGAACTTAATATATCTGCCACTGATCCTGGAGGGTTGACGGCTTATCAAGAAGTCACCATTTTCATTATAGATGATAATGACAACCCACCAATAATTACCAATCCCAATTCCACTGTAATTGTGTCTGCCTCAGATATTCTGAACAATGTTACACATTTCTTCACACTACTTGCTACAGATGCTGATATAGGCATGAATGCAGAGCTTATTTTTTCTGCACCAAGTTTCAGAATTAAAGCAAATACTACTTTAATGGTAGTAAATATTGCAGTTTCTAACACAGGAGGAGCTTTTTTACAATCCACAATAGTGACACTAGAACTGGAAGTACCTTGTTTGCTTCAAAGTCATGAGATGAACCCATCAAGCGGTCAATTGACCAGTTTGTTTCTCTGCAATGTATCAGTTATACCTGATGATATTATTGTAACTATTACAGATAGTTTAGAGTTAAGCTGTCTAACTCTCAGTAATTTTGTTCCAGAACAGTATCTGTTTTTTCATGATGGTGCATTAATTTCAAATTCATCAAGATCAATTGTAATTGAGAATGTCACACTATCTAATAGTGGTCAATATACTTGTGGTGCTAATGCAGGATTTGGTATCGTGCAGAGCTCTATTGGAATTGTACGGGTTCAAGGTAAAGCAAAAATATTTTTAGACCATTTGATTATAGTTTTGTGTTATATAGTTCCTCCATTGATTGTTCTGTTTCCAAGTAATCTTTCTGTTCTGGTCAACTCAAGTACACAAGCTACATGTAATGCTACAGGACTTCCTAATCCCATCTTTTCATGGAGTAGGTAAGGAAATCCTTTAAAATAGCTATCAACTAAATGCTCATCATTTTTCAGCACTGTGTATTAAATAAGCATTTAAATTATGGGAAAAATATAAACCCCTGAATTATTTCTTGGCAAATGTTGACCCCTTTGATTGAGAAAAAGACATACTATTTTAAAAGGGTCAAAATTGTTGTTGATTAGCAAAATAACAAACTAACATCAATACAATTCATAATCAATAATAGCACAAAACTCAGACACACGAGATAAAGACATGTGATACAAAATGTTGTGTATGGCATAATCAATGATGTAATGAGTCATGATTGTAATATATATTTCCAACACTCCTCCTCAATCATGGCTCTGTGACTCTTGTCTTAACACATAGATAACAAAACTGGTCTCGAGCCAGAGGCTTTGTGAAAATATCTGCAGTCATCTCCTTTATAGTAGTACAATAATGCAATTCAATTTCCTTGCTTCCAACTAATTCTTGAATAAAATGACGTTTAAATGTCTAGATGTTTGGATCTTCCATGATGTTGTGGATTCTTTACCATACCAATACAAACTGATTATCTTCCATAATAATGATATGGCCATTTGGTAGGTTTCTAAATTAAGAGTTGAGTCATTTCATCCAGACTCTCCTGTGCTGCACTGGATAATGCCTTATATTCAGCCTCAGCTGTTGACAATGCTACACTGTCTTGCTTTTTGCTCCTCCAAGATTTTGGTGCACCAGCAATGCAAAAAAAAAATAACCGTAGAGGTAGATCTTTGACCTCCAATGTCACCTGCCCAATCAGCATCAGAGTAACCAATGGGCATACTAGATTCATCTCTCCTGAACATTATTCCATGCTAGAAAGTACCCTTCAAGTATCACAACACTCATTTAGCTGCAGTCCAGTGAGATTGGTCTGGTTTACTACAAAATCTTGCCAGTAATCCAACTGCAAACGCTATGCATCGTACATGTAGCTAAGTACCTCAAACTTCCAACGAGAGACTGATAAGCTTGTTGATCTTGGGATTCGCCAACTCTCATCAGCTTTCACCAGGTGTTCGCCTGTATTCATTGGAGTGGAGGTAAGATTACAATTTTCCATCCCCATCTTGGTCAACAGTTTTAGATAAATGCTGGTTGTCCCATTTAAGTCATTCCTTTCTCATCATCCTGGACTATTGATGTGGGGTAGGATCACGCTGCCACCAGGGAGGTTGAGCGCGGAGCAAACTAATGGAAGTATGTGAGATATACTTTAAGACTAATCGCCCAGAAGTCCCCCAGGTTGGCAGTACTAGACAGGTCGTAGAGCGGATATCGAGCTTCTTATGTCACTAGTAACCTCTGTCTCAATAGCAACTCTTATACTCAGACTAAAAATTTCCAACAAAACTGTGCTCAGCCAGGGTTTAAATAACTGAGTTGGTGTGTGTGTGTGTGTGGTATGACATAAAGACTAGCATGAAAAGACTACAACATTATAAATGAAAGTGTTAATTATTTAGTTCTTTCAATCCTTCGGGATTTCTCAGGGCTACTCTATTGTTCATTGAAGGTGTAAGGCTCCTCACTGTTTCCACATCTGACATACCCAGAAAATTATTTCAATTCTCCTAAGTCCTTTATATCAAACTGTGGCGAAGTTGCTGTTCAATTGAAATCACATGGGGGAAGTGAAATAGCGTGTAACTAATTCAAATAGCACGGTAACTAAGTGGAAACTAAGTGAAATACCACAGTAGCTAAGTGAAATAGTATGGGTAAGTGCACATGTGTGCAGCGTTAACCTTGGAAACGTACAGTTGAGTAGTTTCTAGTTAGAGAAATATCATTCTTTACCACAGAAGCTCTACTCGTATTAGACATAATGTTTTTTTCAACAGATTAGGAGGAGCCATACATTGAAAATGAAGTTCCAGCAGAAACTAATCCTGAAATAGGAGATAGTGACTGAACAATACAGTATAGCTACAATTGCAAATAACTTTTGTTTAAATGCTGGCCTACTATTAGCGAGTGATAGCACTGGTTACCATGCTATAGCTAGTCATACCAAAATCATATTATTGACGTAGCAAGAAAAATGTGTAATCTTCTCAATATATGTATGCATGAATCAGAACTTGACTGAGTGAAACCCTTGATTTGTAGATGTGAATCTAATGCTGAGTTCCAGCATGGCTTGTTTCGGACCATAAATGCTTTTATTTAAGCAACACATCAAATGTTTTTCACAATCCTTTACAAATCCTATGGGCGGTTCCATATATACCTCCTCCTGCAACGCACCATTTAGAACAACTTTGTGGACATCAACATGATGAAGTTTCGACTTTTTTTGTTGAGATTGAAATTAAGTACAACAGGACAAAATGTCTCATCATAATCTGAACCAAACTTTTGATTGAAGCCCTTTGCTACAAGTCTGGCTTTATATTGCTCCATAGAACCGTACTATTGGTTTTGATCTTATACACCCACTTTGAGCCAATAGCTTTCTTGCCAACTGGTAACTCTGTCAGATCCCAGAAATCATTGACCTTCAGTGAGTCCTTTTCCTTGTTATCCCTCAGTGCGCATGCGCTAGAGGGTTAGTAGTCATCCTGTCTGTTTGTCTGTCTGTTTGTCTGTCTGTCACGCTCTGATTTTGGAGATTACTGAAAAATAACAGTTGATTTGGGTATGAACTTACTCAGGACGAAGATTTAAAACCTTTTATTGTGCTACTTTTTTTTAATTTCGGGCTAATCATTAAGAATACACGATGCTTTCAACTCCACGTAGGTACCAGCTTTTATAGGCAGGGCCCCCTAGCATCATGTCGTAATCACGTGAGCAAACAATTTCTGCAGCCAGCAGTGTAGTTCGCTTTATGCTCAGAAAAGTTAACCGAGTTGAAAGAAGTGAAGTTTAGCGTAGAAAATGTATACAGGTGACTGGCTAGTTTAGCTTCTTCTCTTATGAAGACAGCGTTTCCATGTACCATTTTCATTGGTTGAGCTATTTCGATACTTCATTAAAAATAGCTAACAGATTGCTTGTTCTTTTGGAAGGAGATTATATTGTAGTAGCTGGTAATGTTTAATAGCGCTGAGGGTTTGCACCTTTGGTGCTTCATTCATGACTTCACTCCACTTGGCTGAATCTTTACTGCTGATTGCTTCCACGTGTATGGTTGGTTCATCGTGTACCACTAGGTGAGCTAGTTGTGGAAACCATAATAGTCTACCAGTCATCTCCTTGTGATTCAACACTTGACTGATCTTCTGGAGTTGTCGTTTCCTCCTGTGATACTGATTCTATTTCATCAATCTGTTTGCAAGGTTTTCAGTTTGTGTCCAGAAAAGTTTTCTATTTGTGCCTGCTATTCCTTGAACTTCTCAAAGACTTGGTCTTTAGTCTTGAGCGGATACACCCATGCAAAGTGAGTCTAGTCATCAAGAAATGTGAGGAAGTACTCTGCTCCTCTGAGAGACTTTACACCCAGCTTTCCACACAGATCTGAATGAACAAGTTCCAAAGATGCTGAAGTGTCATTCTTGCTCAATTGGAACTACATTAACTCTGCTTCCCACCAATACAGGCTTCACATGTTCCAATTTCATCCATTAAGGTGAAGTTGAGTTTGTTGACAAGTTCACTCCTTACTATATTCATTATACTTTGTTAGCACAAGTGTCTAATCTTTGATGCCATTGTCTCATTGTGTTATCCTGGGTAATATTTCCACATTCCTAGGGCTTCAAAGTAATACAGGCTGCCCTTTTGTGAACCAACGGCTAACACTTCATCTTCTTCATTCCTGAATTCACACATTGACTCATCAAAGTCAACTGTTTTGCCTGCATCTGTGGCTAGAGACACTCACTAGATTGTATGCAAGGTTAGGTATATAGAGAACACTATTTGACGTACACTCCTTCTTAGTATCATCTTGGAGAGTCATTTCCATGTGTATAGCTCCTTCTCCCTTGACATCTAGCATACTGACATCTCCTAGTGAGACCTTTTCTTCTGCAGAGAAGAACATTGGCACAAGAGGAAGATCAAGAACAGACTACACAATGAACCTGGACCAAGACCTGCAGATATATTGTGTGTGGAATTCTCATCTCATATCACAAAATATAATTAACATACTAACATCTTAACCATTCACTCATTCTTTATCTAATTTGCAGTTAGCCATTCACTTATTCTCCATCCAATTAGTGGCTACCATTCATCCATTTTACACCATCTCACATCACTACCATACAATGACACCTCTCTTGGTTCTCAACTCCTGCTGACTTGCTTGGGGCTCATTCTGTACGGGATACAACTCCCCATAGGCCTTCCCTCATCGGGGTCATCCTACATTGAATTATCCAGCTAGGGTAGTTCTTCCTGGCAAAAGGAATAATGGAAATTGTTTTTCCTTCTGCCATTGTTCTGTCGATTTCTTGATTAAGTCGCGTACTTAACTAACACAAACAGTTCAGACAATCACGCCTAGGCCCATAACCTGTTGCAAATTAGCAAACTAACATCAATACAATTCATAATCAATAACAGCACAAAAATCAGACACATGAGATACAGATCGATCAAAAGATACATGTTACAAAATGCAATGTATGGATGTAATCAATGATGCAATGAGTCATGTTATAAATTTCCAACAATAATTTGATTATATAGAATAATTAGGAAGTAATTTATTTTGTAATTTTACAAGTATAATAAATTATATGGATATTAGAATGGTCATAGGCTCTCAAGTGTCAGAACAAATACAGGATGTCCCTGGAGACAAGTTTCTCATCAATGGAGGGATTCTAATAATTACATCGGCACAAATGAATGATGCTGGCATATACACATGTACAGCATCAAACCTTGCAGGTGAAACTTCAGCTTCTTTTAATGTTACAGTATTAATGTAATCTGGCACATAAATGCCAACCTTTCTGGAACAACTTCCAATACAGGATACCACACCTCCTAACCTTGCTCAAACCACACCCACATTAATTTAAATTGTTTTTGTTGTTTAAAAAAGTATCATTGCTTTAAAGCCACTGTTTTATAAAATAATTCTTATTCTAAAGCTACTGTAATTGATCCTTATGGAAATCTTGGGGAATTTTATATTAAAGCAACAATTATCAAAGAGCAAAATCATTGTAAACTGATGATCTAATTAGATTGCTGGTCAATGTGTATGAGAACCTATCAGAATTAGCATTCCAAACTTTATTTGAATGAAAGTTGACTTTGCAATGAATGTGCCACACACGAATTTCAAAGGGTTAAACTAGCAATTATCTAGATTTCCAGGACAGACACCCTATTCTTGCAGGAAATAATAAAATTATTTTTCAATGACAGTTGGCAACCATGCTAGCATAATGAAGGCACACACTATATAGTAACTGGAAAGCAATGGTATCAGCTGTGTGTAATAATTCGTTAACTGTTGGTGATAACTGATAATGATGTATACAATATTGGGAGATGGCAGTCTTATAATTATACTTAATATGAATATGATAGTAATAGTGCTAAATTTAGTTTTGATGTGATCAAATATACTGCAAGATTATAGTTAGCTGCTGTTAACATTGCATACTAAATTAAAGGATCAATTTAAAACCTTACAGAGCCAGTAACACTGAGAGAATTTCTAGCACTATACTGCAAGAATCTTGAGAGTATGGCAAAAATTATCACAATCTTTCCTTCATTGAAATGATTTAGGGATGTAAAACAGGCAGTAAATCTGTAAATGCTTATGCCTCTCTGATATTTTGGATACATACTTTTCTGTTTTGCCCCTACCTACTCCAATAGAAAATGTGTTGCCTATTACCTTTAAACACAAGAATTTCCGGCTTCCGAATAGTGAGCCTTGTCAGTGCCCGCAAACTTTGCAAAAATATATGAACGTCCTGGTTTATGAATAAGACCATGCCTCTTCTAAGGTCACAGTTATAGCATTCCACAATGAACTGAACTGAATGTCTACTCCTTTATAACCTAAGGTAAACATTTAAAATTGGTCAGTCAGAGAGTGTGCATAAATCATTTTAATTCTTGTGATGAGAATAATATTATGTTTATGGTCAAAAAATTAACTGGAGATATAATTAGTATTCTTAGCCAATATTGTATTAGTAAAAATGATAAATGATGACTATGGCTGTATAGAGAATTACTTCTGGTAAATACTAATTTGAAAATTCTTCTGTGACTAGGTACACTATAAGTTAATTCCAGATAGCTATTTTTGTAAATACTGTTTATTCAGCAAAATGACTGATTCATTCATCATTATAGTGTGTGAGGTATGGTATGCTTGTGTACTATCCACATTTCTTCCTTTAAGTTCCAAGCCAGTGATGGGAAGAATAAATATTATGTCAAGAAGGAAGCATCTTTGAAATGATTCTAAGTAATAAGCTTTTGTGCCTTTTTGCATTGTTCTATAGGTTCTATTTACACAACACCCAGAAAAATACCAAGAAAACGATTGCGTTTCAGTGTAATTATTGAAACTATTTGTAGGAGGACTAGTTCTGTTTTATATGCTAAAGATGAGTAATTATACACTCATAACTCTAATGAAAATTTTATTTGTGTGTGACCTTTATTTTTTCTAATTTGCACATGTTAATACGTCCTATTTGCTATCAAGTGTGTTATGGAAAGTGTTTGAGATTTAATGTCAGAAGCAAATTGTTCAATTAACACATGCTGCTAGTCTTTTTGTATTAAAGTGCAAGATAATAGATATAATATTCATTACATTTGATACGAAAAAAAATTCTGCTAGCTAGAAAGTGCTGCTGTTAGTATACAATGAAACTCTTTTAATCACAAAAGCATGCGAATTTAATAAATTGTTGTTTTGTTAATTTCCAAGGATATAAATTCCATAATTTTACCACCACACTGAATCAGCTAAATCAATGATCTTTCTCCAGCTGAATTATGAGCCAATGCATTGGTGTTTAAAAAAAGAAGAATTGCTCTTGCTACCTTATGAAAAAAAATGTATTTAGGAGTAGGAGAAATGAACCCTTAGAATTCAGAAACCCATTGAGTTAAAGCCACTTAACATCCAAAACAAATTTTCTTTCCATTGATATAAATTTACTGCATAGTATCAACAATAGACCTTGTGTTTGACTGTATTTTTCCATGGCGTAGTGAAGTCATTCACTTATAACTTTCTGTTTGCACTCTAGCTATATTCAATTGTTTTTGACTGAATGCAATTAATGCTCTGCCATTATGACAGTTGGCAAACTCAATAAAATATTCCACTTCCATTCAAAGTAAATAGTATTAGTATGCACCAGTTTTAATTTATGTGAGATGATGCAATATTGTAGTTCTGTTCTTACCCTTCTTTTTATGTCTTGCTGGGATATCTGATGGACTATTTTTAGATAACTGTATGAATAATAAAGAAATGTGTACATGATACTCAACTTCTAATTAGAGCAAGAAATCTCATTATAAATAGTGCAGTAAGCTGGCTATTGTTCCAGTTAAATTTGATACAATGAATCTGTACAGTATTTATGAATTGTTGTGTGTTTTAAATTTTGCTTTCTTTGAACATTCCACTGCTCAGAGTATAAGTCTTTCTGGTTATTACCCGCTACGCAGTGGAATTACTGATGCAAATGATGTTGAAAAAGCAGTGTGTCGAGAAATCACAGATAGAATCAGTTTTGGATCCCCAAGATTTAATAACGAATTAGTGAGGAGTGCAAATTCAAAGGTCAATTTCTGCTCTAATGAATACTGCAAATGGGTGTCCTCGCGTTTAAAGTCTCGACTTGATGTCCTAGCCAATGTGTATCCACATGTGATGTCTATTCTATTGGCTTGGTCAAACAGTTCTTATAGCTATCCCTATGGTATAGTTGAATCAAACTCCCTCCATTATGAAGGTACGCCTCATTTTTCTTCTACCACATTTAAACAAATGGTCATATACAGTTCAATCATTCCCTGCATGATTTATTAAAGCCGCAGTATAATAGTTTAACAATTCGCCCAATGTTTTCACTACTTTGTGCCAAATAGGATAAGTTTTTTTGTTAATATTCATTCTATTATTAAATTTTCTTTGCAGGTCGCTCCATTCGAGTGCGTCTCTCCAACTCTATAACTAACATTAATTATTATTTACTGAAAGCTTTAGAAGTTGGTTTTGACTGGGTATACTGGGAATCTTCTGATATAGTGAGATTGAGTGTGCTTCCATCCAGTGAGTTATTATTATATAATTAGATAGTATTATGTTCATGTCTTGAAAATAATGTTTATACCGTGACTGCTAATTACCATATCAAATTTGCATGCCTATTGTAATAGTAAAAACATTTGCCTTGATTAGGATTAGACCTGGAACAAATATCAAAACAACTATCATCCTAGTGAGACTATCAGCCATTTACAGATAGCCAGGCAGGCAGAGTCTGTTCCTTAAAACCTTTCCTTTGCCAAGCATTGTAAACAATTCAGACCGAACTCCATATTTGAATAGCTACTAATCTGGATTAAAATATCTAAGCTTTATTACAAAGGAATTAATCAAAAACTGCATTAAATTTAGATCTAGTGAAACATTTTGCATAGCTAGCTAACATTCATGAATTTGAGCTGTTATTCTGATAAACATTGTTCTACACTCTATTTTAAGAATGTTAATATTTTCTTCATTAGACTTTGGCATATAAAACTATAATATTTCTAACCAATAAGTGGCTTTAATTATAGTGTGTGTGTGTGTGTGTATCGAATAGCACAAACAAAAATTATCATATCATTTTATGTATCATTATTGTTTATCTATAATTATAAGATTTTAATGTTGTTCCAGATTGTGATAGAGTTGTAGATGGTATATTCTTGCTGGATTCTTCAGGAAGTGTAGGACAACAAAACTTCAGGCGCTTCTTGGACTTCATGAAAAATGTGGCTTCATACTTCAACATTGGCCCAGATGCTAGCCAGTTTGGTGCTATCACTTTCGATAGCAGCTCAAGAGTTCATTTTAACTTGAACACATATAATACTTTGAGTGGTTTAAAAAGTGGAATTAATGCAATTCCTTATCCTGCCAGAGGAACTTATATCGTCGATGCTCTGAATTTGGCAAGATCAATGTTTAACCCATCTAACAATTTGGGAGCGAGAGCTGCATCTGAAGGAGTTCCAAAAATTGCTGTAATAATGACAGGTTTGTTGCTTGCACTAAGACACCAGTTATAATACTAAAGAATATCATGCATTGCTTTTGTTCCTATAGCAATATAAAGCCATTTTCTCAAGATTATTAGTATTATATTATGCATCCTTAAGTCCAATAACTCACATGTTAGACATTCCATTAGATAGATATTTTATAAAATATATGCAATGTAATTCTTCTGGTAAAACACATTTTTCTTGCATAGCAGTGGCAGTAGTACTTAGAACATGTATTATCAGCTATGCTTTCTAAATTACAAATATCTGTGCATTTATATTAAAAGTTTTTTGTTATTGGATATGAATGTGCGATTAAGTTTGATTTTGTTGCTTGTTTAAACATCACAAATTGTTACTGTTGAAGTAAGTTCTGCAATTTTCAATCGGTACCAAAAAAAACTATTAAATCTATATATTTACTACAGTATATATAACATATATGCAGATGGACACATATTTGATAATATAAATACATTGACAGCCAGAGCAAGAGACCTCCGTAATCAAGGAGTTGTGATATATGCCATTGGAGTGGCAAATGCTAACATCGGTCAGCTCAATAGGATTGCTACAGATCCAGACAGAGATCATGTATTTTTTCTCAACAGCTTCAATGATATAAGTGGATTCGTGGACACAATGAGTGCTGTTACATGCAGTGGTCAGTTAATACAATTGAGACTATGTTATGCATGCCTTTTTCATTCCAGCTATGCAACTATAAATACTTTACTAGGAAATGCACCGAAACAGTCAAGTTAAAAATCATGCTAGATAGCCCCCCTCCCCCAATAAATTTTTTTTTTAATTACAACATGTGGTTTGTCAGCATACTAATGCTACCAGAAGCAACTGACCAAAATCACAAGTAAAGCTTAAATGGATGTATTAGTAAATTTGAAGATATAGTTTTGTTAGTTAAAATTATTTTAGACTTAAATGAAACTCTGATGGTCACAGAAAAAGGAATTGCCTGGGTTATTAAAAAAAATTGTAATAATTATTATTGGGTACAAAAATTGCTAAGCAATTAATGCTAAATTTATATTCATTACCAAAGTTCTCATTATCTCTCTCGTTGATTTTATTTTTAATTACTATTTTCAGCTCCAGCCATTATCGACCCTGGGGATAACACCACTACAGAGGTTGATAATGGAAATATCAAATATTTCCAATCTACATGCCTTACCTTTTCAACTAGAGTCATCGTAGATCTCCTTGACATAACTGGGACTTCGCATTTGTACGTCTCATCTACTGTCACTAATCCTGGACCTCTCACACCCAACACACAAAAGGATGAAACACCAAACACAAACAGGAGGCGTGCTGAAGTAACATTACAATCAACTAAAGTAAGAGCAGTCAGAATGCAGAGCTGCTGTTGTTAAATTATATTAACATTTCACTTACAGTAAATACATAGTAGATTTGCATAAATATGAAGAGCTTATTCAGCATATATTTTACCCCTAAAGAAAATAAATATGCATCCGTTTTCCAGTTGATGTGCTCACAAAAGACTGAATTAACTTCATGTGTAAATAAGAATTATTGAAATAAGGATCACTATAAATTAATGGAAATGTGAATTATATTTTGTCTTTGAAGCAACAAATAGTATTAATTCAATCTTCAGCTGTATATAATTATTTTTCAATGGCCTATTCATTTCACTATAGATATTATAATGATATAGCCTCCATTTGCTTATCATAGGTGGTATATATTGGAGTTCAAGGACAAACACAAATGGCTACTTTCACAATAATTGTTTGGGACAACTTGTTTAATCCTGCTGATGTCTACAGAAATTTGATTGAGGGTCAACATCTCGGAGAAACTGTGATAGAAGCCAGTAGTACTCTCGTACCTGATGGTAGAGGAAACCAGTACGTTATTCATTTAGTTGCTAAAACCATTACTTAATTTGTAAGAAAAAATAAAAAGTGCATGATACTAAATTAAAGGCCCACCTATATCATAATATCATAGTTCACTTTTGTATCACTTAATGATTCTAATGGCTTCAAATTTTGGACATATGAAAACTAGAATAACAAGAGAAAAGTTAAATAAACCCATTCTTAATTACAATGTGAAATTTGCCTAGTTTACTGCTTCTGCATGTACCTACTTTTGCTTCATCTCAACTGGCTTTTTCCTCTTTTGGAAGATATACTTGGTATGCATGTCTATATATGGCTGAAAAAGCAAGCAACATCAGTTATCAAATTTATCACTGATATAATATAATAATAATATATATATATATAATATATATATATAATAATATATATATTTATTCCACCCTAAATATCTTCACAATGATATTTTTGGGTACGTGACCTGTGAGATATCTCATGATATCTCATGGCGTTATCTTATGGCTGTACTGCGCAAGCTCATTACCAGAGTAGTTATAGCAACCTGGGCCTGGCCACAAGTTTTCTGTGTTTTTACAACTACCTTACTCTAGTGGAGCCTACCCAGCCAGGTTAGAGCAGCTGCTATAATATCAGCTGGGGTTGTAGGGAGCCCCTAGTAAGTTTTCGCTAACTTTACAGTGTGAGTTACCAAAAAACTACTTCAGTGAAGATATCTAGTGTGGAATAAACCACTTATTGCACTCGTCAGAGTGATATGGCTAGATATTTCACTCTCAGGCTTTATTTTCACTCGCCTTTGGCTCATGAAAATAAATTAGCCTGCTCTTGAAATATTTCCCCATATCACACTCTGACTCATGTAATAAGTACTATATATATAATATATATATATATGTTGGAAACAGCGCAGTGTTCTGCCTTTGACAGATTTAACCAGATAGTTGAACATTTCATCCATTAGGTCCCCTACTCAGTGAGACCAACTCCATATTGTCTTTATCTGAAGCAATAATTGAGCTTGGATTTTATGATTTAACCTTGTGGTTGATCCCATGCATTGAGATCTGAGTAGGAAATTCAATCTTGAAGTGATGTCAGAGTGATTTACTGGTTGATTAGGACTATTCCACTATACTCGCTATGACCACTTGCTTAATGCACCAGTGCTCTAACCACTGAGTTACAACAACCAACGGGAATCAAAAACATTTCAATTCTGTATTTTATACCATTAGGGGCATGCTATGCTACAGACTCACTCCCAGCAGACCAAATGAATTTTTTGTTTTGTTTGTTTTCAAATTTTTTTTATCAGTGGAATTTTTTACTCTACTAATTTATCATTTCACAATTTCTTTTCTCAGTCTTCTTTTATTCAATAAATGTATTTCTCTCTTTCACAGACTATTTTTGGTGCACTATACAGAATTTTAAAAATGTTTGGCTGTAACCAGGGATCAAACCCATAGAACCAAAAAAAAATCTTTAAAAAAAAAGAATTTTTTGTTTGTTTATTGGGAATTAATATAAGCAGCTAACTATATATAATCATAACAAGTAATGCTTGTGGCTAAAGGTCTCGTTATTTTACTAGTGCTATCACAGGCAATTTACAAGGCTGTAGATGTTAACAAACTAGTTAACAACACATTATACACTAATTTACAATTTTGTTATTGTTGTTAATGGACAGTTTTCAGGCTGTGTATTTAATACAACAATACTTCAAGGTTCATTGTATTTAATGTTCTTCAGGTACTCCTATAGCTTTATAGATGGCAACAATGAAGGAATATTTTCTATTGATTCCATTAATGGTCGTGTTTTTCTCCCTGCAAGTGGCCCAGGAGTCAATTATAGCAGGAAAAGATATCACAATTTAGTAGTTCAAGCTCAAAATATTAATCAACTGTGCCAAAGAGGAAGAATTAGAATTTTTATTACAGTAATAAGAAATAGTATAAAATTCAACAGCATAGGAACTGTCAGTTTAAGTGAAACTGCTTCTGTTGGACTCACAGTCACACAAGTAATTGGTACAGGAGGAACAGGAGCCATTGTTTATTCTTTAGTTAATCCAAGTATGGAGTTTTCAATAGATTCTAACACTGGAGTAATACGATTGGTACGTAGCCTTGATTATGAAGTGGAATCCTCTCACACTTTAACTGTAAGGGCCCAAAGTACTGGAGACTCTGTAGTTTCATCTACAAAGGACATCAACATACAGGTTTTAGATGTAAATGAACTAAAACGTTTTCAAACAAGCTGTGCACGAACTTCGAGTGGGTGTGAATATTTCATTGATGAGAACTCTCCTCCTACAACACTTGGGCAGATAGTTGTGACTGATCCTGATCTTTCTACGCGCCCCACTGGACAAAATATATACTCTTTTTCACCTAATGGAGTACCATTCTCTGTCGATTCTTTGGGAAACATAAGGACTACTACTTCATTAGATAGAGAATCTGTGGCATCATATGTATTCAATTTGAATGTTCGGGATTCTTGTACCCCTAACTGTAGAATGACCATTACAACTCGAATCACTGTGACTGTGCGAGATCTAAATGACAATAAACCAATATTCTCAAGTAAACCGGGAGTCATACGAATACGAGAAGACCGGCACCAGACAACTGTAACAAATGTCATAGCCACATACAGGGCATATGACATAGATGCTGGACCAAATGCTGCTGTAACATTTTCACTGTCACCATCAAACATTCCTTTTTCTCTCTCTGGTGGAAGCTTAAGACTTGTTGGAGCAATTGACTTTGAGACTACTGAATCTTATAGTATAACCATTACTGCTTCCAATCCAGGAAGTAGCCAAAGCACTTCAACAACTACTACTATTCAGATTATTAACGTCAATGATAATAGACCTGTCTTTACTGGCACTCCGTATTCTGTTGTGGTAACAGAAAATAGTCCAAAAGGTACTGGAGTAATAGATGTCTCAGCAACTGATGCAGATAAAGGTTTATATGGGCAAATAGAATATGTTATAAGTTCGGGTAACTCTCTGACCTCATTTCAAATAAACCCACAATCTGGATTAATAACTACTGACAAAGAGATTGATAGAGAAACTATATCATCTTTCCAACTGATTGTAATAGCCCGAGATTTTGGTAGCCCTCGCATGGCTACATCTGTAATTGTATCTGTGTCAATTAGAGATGAAAATGACAACAGCCCAATATTCAATCCTTTCAGATATCAAGAATCTGTAAGAGAAGACATTTCAGTCAACCGAAATGTTGTTCTTGTTATTGCGACTGATGCTGACCAGCCAATGACTTCTAATTCAAATATAGTCTACTCTATCTTGGGCGGAAACATAGGAAATGCATTTAGAATTAACTCAAGAGGGAATATACAAATTAATCAAATGTTAGATTATGAAACTACTCCTTCCTATAGCCTGACAGTTGAGGCCAGAGATTCTGGGACACCTTCGAGGAGCAGTACAGCAACTGTGACAATCACTGTGCTCAATGTCAATGAGAACCCTCCCACACTCAGTGGTGACCAGTCCGTTAGTATCTCTGAGTCGTTACCTGTGGGATCAACTGTTGCTATTTTTCAGGCTCAAGACCAAGACCAAATGGCAGTCATGATAAGTATCACTGCTGGAAATGCTGAAGGGAAATTTTCCATTAGTTCCTCAACTGGTGTCATTACAGTGGCTTCGCCATTGGATTATGAAACAGCCATTATGTATACCCTCACCATCACTGCATCAGATGGCACACAAACCACATCATCCAGATTAACTATCACTGTAGAAGATGTCAATGAATTCACTCCATCATTTTCGGCACCGTTTTCATTTACCATTCAAGAAGAACAACCATCAGGCTCTCTGGTGGGAACTGTTACAGCTACTGATCAAGATCGTGGGGCTATTGTGGCCTACCAGTTTGTGAAGAATGACCAGGTAACACAATTATTTTTACTTGATGCCAGCACAGGTAGGATCACAACTGCAAGTGTGCTAGATCGAGAAGCATTAGAACCAGTATTTCAGCCTCCTGGATCTATGGTGACAGTTCAAATATCAGCTACAGACAATGGCTCTCCTTCCAATTTGGCTATTAAAGATTATGTCATTACCTTACTGGACATCAATGACAACCCACCAATTTTCTCTAATACTAATTTTAGCACTCAGCTCCAGGAAAACCTTCTTGCAGGAGAAATTGTCTTTGATATTCTAGCAACAGATTCTGACTTAGGAAATAATGCTAGAATATCGTATTCATTTACGCTCTTAAACAACCAGGGGTTTCCAAACCCATTCAGATTGAATGCAGCTGCTAATTCTATTGAGACATCCCAAGCATTAGATTATGAGCTAAAACAGTTTTATGATTTCTCCATCCGAGCTTCAGATGCTGGATCTCCTCCAAATATCAGTACCGTCTATGGAAGACTGCATGTAATTGACGAAAATGACAACTCGCCCATTTTCAATGCCAGCACGTATTATCTCATTTTAAGAGAAGATAAGCTCCCAGGAAGCACAATAGCAACTGTCCTGGCCACAGATGCTGATAGTGGAACCAATGGAGAAGTAGAATATTTTATCATCGGTCAAAGAGATTACATGCCAATAGAAGGGGGCTACTCTGAAACACTGTATCAGATTGGAAAAACATCTGGACACTTGAGCATTCTTAACTCATTTGACTACGAAAGATCAACATCGGAAAACCTAACCATTCATGCCAATGACAAGGGAATTCCACAAAGAACTGCTTCAGCTACAATTCTGATTACCGTACTCAATGTTGATGAAGACCCTCCATATTTCCCATTGTCATCTTCCTGTGATGCCACCGTTAAAGAGGATATATCCATTGGAACATTCATATCTAATTGTACAGCAATTGACCCAGATTTAATGGGCGGAGCCGAAGGTTTTGTAACATACTATGTTGCTAGCCCACAATTTACAATTGGCAACACTACAGGTGAAATAAGATCTATTGCTCCGCTAGACAGGGAACAGCGTGGTAGTTATAGAATACCCATAGTGGCTATCGATCCCTCTGGTAAAATGGTTACTCGAGAATCTGTTATCACTGTTACAGATGTCAATGACAATGCTCCAGTATATGCCGAGGCCACCTACAGCTACAGATTCACTAACCAAGATATTCAAAATCACAAAATTCAGTTTATTACCGTACATGCGACAGATGCTGACACCGGAGACAATGGACTAGTTTCTTTTTACATAGGAAATGTAATGTCTACTGACATGCAGAGTTCAGTAGAAGTAATTGCAGCAGACGGCGGATTGCCACAATTCAACACCAGTGTCCGTGTAACAATATCATATGATAGTGCTTGTCTAATACAAGTCTACACTATTGACTCCAGTAACGGAACTATGTGGGCGAGGCTTATGTGCTCTGTTAATGTCTTACCATCTCCAACCATTAACCTTATTCTAGGTCAACCAGGTTCTATATCGTGCCAAGTAATAACAAACCTGGTTTCAGAATACCAGTGGATACAAAATGGTGTCAATATCATGAAACCTGTAGTACTAGACAGAGGTACTGAAGAGGCAAGTCTGTCAATTTCTAAAACCACAAGTAGTAATGCAGGAGATTATGCATGCAAGGCCACCAGTGAAGTAGGGAGCTTGCAATCAAGTGCTACAAAAGCTTCCATTTTAGGTAACATTGTAAACGCACTGTCATTCTTATTCATATTAGTACGTAGCAAAAAAAAATTTTTATTAGCTTGCACAACACCAAGCACTTATAAGCCATATTGTAAAGAAAAACTTGTTCAAAATTAAGTTTATTCAAAAGGCAATTATTATAAACCCTCACCTAGCATGCATGGGAGGATTATAGTGGTCATCCTGTTTGTCTGTTGGTCTGTCTGCCACACTCTGATTTTAGAGAATATTTGTAATTAACTGTTAAATTAGATATGAATTGACTGAGACATGATTTGAGTCCTTTCATTGTACTTTTTTTTTTATTTAGAGCTCATTTTTGAGAAAATGAGAAGCAGTCAGCTCTTTGTGCAGCAGTTACTAGCTTTAGGAGAACACTGCACTTTACTGTCGTGTCGTAATCATGCAAGCTAATGTATGTTGTTACCCATGGTAGTTTAGCCTTATGCAGAGTGCTGAAATTGGAGTGTTGAAATTATTGATGAATGTCCATTGCATCTATGAAGACAGCATTTACCATCTACCGTTTTCACCACTTTTGTTTTTGGTCTGAGAAATGATTTTGTAATAGCTAGCTAGTGTATAGTAGTGCTGAGGTTTCGCACCTTTTTTTTTTTTGGAATAAATTGAGATGTAATTATATTGAATGAAATCATTTTAATACTTGGTAATTTTATCAATGACTGCTTGCATTATCTAACCAAAAATATTTCTTGTCTCACTCTAGTTCCTCCAGTTATAGTATCCCCTCCAACTGATATTGCCGTACGTCTGAGTACTACTGCCACCTTCAATTGCTCTGCTATTGGAGACCCTCCTCCTAGAGTGGAATGGTTTAGAGGTACCTCACGGCTAGCTGAAGGAACAACACTCACCGTTCCCAGTGTCACTAGCTCCCTGGCTGGCATCTATACCTGTGGAGTGACAAGTTCAGCTGGAGCAAATGCTGCATCAGCAAGACTTATTATTTTTGGTAAGTTCACTACCACAAATATATTATCACTACAGAAGAATCTGAATTTATGTTAGCAGTTGTTGTTTATGTTATAGCACCAGCAGAGACTATGAACCTTATGTAGTATAAATAGTCTTTTTTTATTCAGGAATAGTATTTTTATATTCATTTAATAGCTCTTAGAGTATCTTTCAATCCTTTTACCATGTTCAAATTTTAATCTACATTTTTTTCATTCTATAATATAGACAAATACAATGTGATAAGGCTTCGATTGACTAACATAAATAATCCAAAAAGTGATGGCAGCTGTCAGTTTTTTGACCCTTCAATCATAACTTCTACCATTGGCACTGCAACCAAACATAAAGCACTTGTGGCAGGCTTGACAGGATCCAATATTTGTGAGAATTCTGCTTGCAGTCCTAATCCTTGCAAGAATAGAGGCACGTGCACTGTAGATGACCAAGAAGTGGGAGGTTTTGTGTGCACATGCAAGAAAGGCTTTACTGGAGTGACTTGCAGTACTGATGTGGATGAGTGCATTCAAAGTATGTTTATTTATTTTGGTGCTCTTCACCATAAGATTACATCAGTATACACTAGCTAAATCCTTGCAACTCTTAATAACATTACTCTGCTCATCATATAGTTTTGTAACTCTAGCTCCCTGCTGTTTTTGTTGGGTTTTTTTTGTGTAAATATTGATATTGTTTATTGAGTTTGTTGTTATTTTTGTTTACACAGGTCCATGTGGTACAAATGGAAACTGTGTTAATACCAGAGGTTCGTATGATTGTAACTGCTTCTTGAATAGAACAGGACGATGGTGTGAACATGTGGATTCATGCTCTGCAATGCCATGCAACAGTTCAGGTAGTCTGTAGTTCTATGGGATATTTTTCTTTGCAAATAGTTATGTGAAGGCAATTATGTGTGTGTAACATTAGGATGTTGATTTCATTAGAAAAATAAATACCAAACATATAAACTCCCAGTAGCTATATCGTCCACATGGCAATTTAAGCCTAGAATCATAACTATTTAAAAAGCATATTCTTTTTTATGGAGCTAAAATATGAACAAAAATTTAACATTATCTATCTTTTACAATTTTGGGACCAAATGTGCTTCTATAAATGGTGAGTGAGACCATATTAAGAGTGTTTTTAGGTATGTGTTAATTTAATTCTGGTAGTGAGGAGCCCATGTGATGCCATTTGTCAAAAAACAGTTGTTTTTATTGGCTTACCTCCAGCTTGTTCAGATACTATAAGTATATATGACAGCAACAAAGAAGCCTTATTTAATTTTTGACAAAAACAGCTGTTTGATTAGCTTCTGTTTGTCTTAAGAAGCTGTGGTGAGTGCTACTGTGGAATTAAAACCCTTTACCAAACATCAATCCACCAGCAGCTCAGCTTGGCAATGACATATTTCTGGAATACATGTAGTTGTTATGACACTGGACATAAAAGTCACAAAATAGCAGTACTTAGAAAAATGAAAATCGTCAAATTTTGTTGTCCCTAATCAAGCGACACTATGTAGGTTGAGTACCTAAACATTAGCACAGCATTGTGTGATGAGTAGGCAGTGAATTTCAACAATGTGATATTCTTACCAGAAAAAAAATCACAATAAGTGTCTTTAAAATCATTGAATACATAGAATGATGGGACAGATTAAATTGTTAACCTATAAACATACCCCTACAAATACCTTGGTTCATACGGAACATAGGATTTATGTCTGCATTAATTATTATAGTAAAATGCATACTCATTCCTTTCAGCTGGAGAGTGTCTGGAGTCAACTAGTATGTCTGGATATGTCTGTGAACTGGTACAGAAAGATGTGGCTGTGGTAGTCGGTACACCCAAGCTAAGCTTACTCCATTTAAATGAACTTGTGCAAGATTTCATTTATGCTCAGCAAAGAGTAAGTAATCTGATATAGATCACTATTGGATTATTCCTTACATTTACTTATCACTCAAAGTTTGAGCTTCATGAAAGTAAAAAAAAATGATATTATAAATTGTGAAAATTAAGTAATCGGCAAATTATCGAGCTAAGTGAAGTGAGACATTATCTATGTTTGAGCCTATGGTAACTATATATTTTGATGTACATATAGAAAATTAGGTGCATGTCTGATAAATTATTTCATTGATTGGCTATTGAAATGCAACACAAAGAATTAACTCAACATACTTAATCTTTGTCTTGTTTCTGTTATAGAATTCTTTATTAATTCTTTTCTTACAGTTGGCATTGAACCGTGTGTCAAATAATGTCACAACTAGACGCAAGAGACAAGCTCTCAACTCTTCACCTCTCTTAAGCACCTTTTGCCAACCTCACTTTGTAGTCAGCGGTGATGACTCAGTGTTGTTATGGGTATGTCCACCTGGTGAGTCCAAGCCTACACCAGAGCAACAGCACATGCTGTGCCAGCATTTATTTGATGAAGGTGCAGTTTCACGTTGTAAGTTGCCACAAGGACAGCAGATGAGTGCTCCCACTTCGGAACCTGTTGTTTCAGCAAGGTACAGTTGACAAACACAATATATTCTCATCAATAAAAGATTATCTGGTCATAAGATTTTGTAATTAGATTTTTATACATTTTAGCTAATAAAAATATATGGTTAAGGTAATTAAGGAGAAAACTAATGTCATAATGTTATTTGTGAGTAGATATGTTGTTGTTGTAATCCATATTCTTCAGCTGTCTGGAATGTATATAATATTTAAGTTAAGTATTATGTATGGCATGTATAGTGTGGTGGTTGAAGTGGTGCTGGTGGATCAGAGCAACAAGCCTATTGATTCTAAAGATTCCATCAAGACAATCGAAAGCAGTTCTGCAGGAAGTGATCTGTCAAAGCAAGGTATCACATTGGCTACTGTTCAGCCAGAGACTGCAGAAAACAGACCTGTGACTAATAACTCCAGTAAGCGTTAAATTAATTAATATTTTAAAGCAGTGTTGTAATTTTAGCTAGATAACTCTTGTTCTTCATGGATGATGTGTCTTATCAGCTATGTAAAATTATTATTAGGCAATTTGAGTACAATAATTGGAGCAAGTGTTGGTGCTGTTGCCGGTCTTGCTATCTTGATCATTGCCATTATCATAGTCTACGTACTTGTGGTAAAGAGGAGAAGAACTTATCAAGAAATGAAAAACAAGTAAGTACAAAATTGAGCAACCAACCTGTGAAAGAAAGACTCCTGTGGTTCTAAATAGTGAGAAGTGGAAGCTATTTGATATGTTGTAGCTAATGTCGCATTCCTGTGTAACTGCAAGCAGAATTTGAAGAGTTGATTCAATTTTCCCATTTTTTCCCACTTAATGATTGTGAAATATATTTCAATTATGCAGAGAATTGTGGGCCTCACAAGACATGATGAATAGAAAACTTATACCATCCTGTAAAAAATCATGCCTATCTAATTTAATTAATCACTTTAATTTTGCAGTATGCATACAAATTTTTCCCATTTAAATTATGATAATTCACCAGACACTATCGTCGTCTTTAAAATCATTTACAATGAAGCTATGCCACTTTGCTCAAGTGATGTATGACATCATCACTTATTACTACATGTATTTATTTGTATAATCATATGAAGGGATACGCTTTTAATATGAACATAAAATATACTAGTAGCTATTATTTTTCTGCATTTTTTTTTTTCAAACCATCGCATCTATTAGCCAACAAATTAATATAAAGTTGTATTTAGCCATATTATACTTTTGTAACTATACTTTATGTTAAATGTCATTTACACTCACAGGAAGAAAGCACGTGCTATGCAAATGATTCAAAGAGAGAAGACAGAAAGTGAAAGAAAGAAAGCATTCGAGCATACGGCTGAATCAGAGAGTGATACTAGAGGTCTTATCATCAATACTAGTGCTGAAATGTAAATATGACTTCTCTACCACATACCTTAACCACACCCTATTAGTTTGTGACAAGTGTAATGACATTGCAAGGGAAAAAATCTAATTGTCCTGATATTGCATGGAATTGATTAACAATTAGCTAATAATTATATGGTATTATGTGTACACAGAGATGCTGCAGCTTAACCACAAGAAAACGACTAGTGGTGTCTTGCAAACTGTTTATCACATTTTAGATTGTTTATAGTTATGTAAACACTGTATGATTTCTACTATTATAGTATAACTTGTAGTTGATTTCTATTGATAGAACACCAATATCTTTAGGTTAAAGTCAGCAAACATTAATTACATCAACTTGCTCATAATGCAGCGTAGAAGTGAGAGCCTATAATTAGTAGGTATCTAACTGCAGTGTGTTTAAACAACTGAGGATTGAATTAAGTAGCACTGTTTAAGGGAGTACTACTTACTTAGCTATTTCAAAATCTACTTTTATAAATAATTCCTAAATATTTAAACAGCAATTTAAGAGTGCTCCAGATGCTATACATGAAGTGTGGCAACAGTTTTGTCATTTGATAATATCAAGAGGTTATTGAGGGAATCTAAGATACCAAGTAGTTTTACATTGCAATGATAGCTTATAGCACAAGATTGGACATTACATAAACACTATTTACCCCCAACTTTCTGAGCTTTTAGTCTTTTGCTTATTACACCCTCATTCTCAAATATACCCTTTACCTACTGCTGCTCCGCAATGAGGGAGTTTGGGTCGTCAAACAAACGTATATCTGGTAAAGGGTATTCTCTCCATATCTGTTAAAGGGTATTCTTACCATATCTGGTAAAGGATATTATATTTGGTAAAGCGTCTCAGTTTTAAATCATCGATAAGGAGAGAGTTATGGATGGAAGTAACTTTAACGTGAATGACCAAATTTTGGAAGGTCTTAGACCTAATTTCTTCGAACTGCTGTCAGAAGAGGCTATGCACGAGGCTCTGAGACCTGCCTTTCAGTACCTTATAAAAGTAACTTGCAAACATTGCTTCACTTTAAAAACCCATCAGCTATGTCGTCCATTGTTGTTTCAGGTGCTGGCGCAGAGTCGGCCTGACTTGTTTGCTACTTTATGGAGGTTCTCTGATGAAGTTTTCCTTATGTTTGAATCTCTTCTTCAACTCCACTTCATCAGAAGATACTGTTAGTCTAAAGTTAGTCTTTCCTATTAGTTACCTGTAAATACCCTTTACCATGCCTGCACTTGCTTGCTTTGTAATTGGGTGAGCGAAGCGAGACTCTCATTAACGAGCCTCAATTGAGATTTTGATATATATATATATATATTAGTGATGTGCTTGAGCACAAATACTGAGCGAGCCTAAAACTACACTTTTGCTATTGATTTTAACTTCTAACACTCAAAGCTACTAAAAATAATGTCTAGTTTCTAAATTACATTTACACAGTAGAGGATTTAAATGCCATAGTAACCACTCGCCGCAATTGTTTGAATTGGAAAAAAACAGCATCAAAACAATATGCGTTATTTAAACGTTTTCTTTGTGATATTCTTTAGCTAAGTAGAAATTGTAACGCACAATACTTTAACACAACTGGACATACCTACACAAGACTTACCTAAGTGGTTAGTCTAGTGGACAATAAATTTTCAAGTAAATACTGTTGCGTACAGCTTATAACCGTGACAAAGAGCACATTGAATTACCACAGCCACTAACTCAAATATAAATGGTAGTCCCGTAAGTTTTCAAGTTTTAACTGCACCTGCAAAAGAATAAACGGTAAACAATTCAATTTCTAGGATGATACGAGTAGTGATCGATAAACCAGAGGATTCTGTTTGTGATGTTTGGGACAGAGTCGACCTCCGAACTAACACAAAAATGCCAGGGTCAAAGTACAAAAATGGCATACGTACGTCCAACAAATATCCCCGATTTTCAATGAGTTACCCCTGATAGTGTCTCACTTGCCAATATATGGCAAAGTTCAAAGAGGTCAATACATGTCCACCACTGGAGGCTACTTAAAAATGTAAACATTAGCGCGGGTGCAAGAAATTCGGGAAAAAAGACTTGAAATAATGGTAGGAAAAGAAGAAAAAACAGCAAAGAGCTACGGACACAGAATGGGAGAGAAGTTCGCAATTAAGTTTTCCAAAATTAGCTGAGTTCATTTATTTTTTTAGCAGCGTGGTAAGTTAACTTTGTCAATGCGCTGCTTGTCATAGCTATACACCATACATAACAGATTTGTTCTTACTTGAAAATTCAAGTCAAGCCACTAAGAGAATACAATGTAATGCTATATCTACTAGAGCCCTGGCACAATAGAGCATTCTGAACCGAGCAAAGGCGACCAGCAAGTCATGAAGAGAATACAAGGTAGGTCTTGAGCTGGTATGTCCAGTGAACAAGTATATATAAGTGTTGTGTGTAACTAAAGAATAGCAATAAACTAAACTAAAAGCTCGCTCACCATTATGTGCTGAAGCACAGCACTAGTAATAAGAAGAGTCTAGGCATGAGGTGCTCACAGTTTAGGAAAGAGTTTTGCCTGTGAATTTGAACGCAGTCGCATTTGTGGTGTGGTAAAATGGGCAACTAATTAAGAGTGTGGGTGACAAGACAAATGCTATGTATATATGTATTTATATATTTATATATATATATATAGTTTCTACAATGTTTGATATATACTATATTTATATTTGGTTTTTCTGCCTCAGCTAGTTCATTCTCGGAGTGTTTCTATTCTTTAAAAAGAGCACCATATTCCAGTCCAATGGATCCATTGGGAAAGCCAAGGAAGGCAGCATCCATTGTGTGTCTGGTAAGTTGGAGGAAGTGGTTCATTAATTGTAGTCGAACAGCTTTAGTTCCTCTTTGAGAGTGTACACACACATACACACACGAACACACGTGTGTGTATAGACAGACAGACAGACAAGTGAAGAGATATTTATTGTTGATTGTTTTGTTCAGAATGAAACTTCAGTAGGTCAAATTGAGGGATGTTAAAGTCCAGGGTGGTTGACTGGTTGTCAAGCTAATGTCTCTATGAACTACCCCTTGAAACTTATGGTATAGGTTTGCATGGTGGGGCTGTGTACAAGTGGTAATTCTTCATTTTTGGGTAAAGGGTTGTAATATATTGTAATAGTTCGTCAGTGGTGGGAGCTGTCACATCTTAAGGTCAAGATCCTAGGTTGAGATGAAGTGAATCTACATCCTTACTAAAGATTTGTACCACTGGCTGTATGCAAGTATTGTTGTTGTTGTTTTTTGTTGTTGTTGTTTTGTTGTTGTTGTTGTTTTTTTTGGCAATTGGCAATTTCAAGAGTTAATTTTAGCCTCTCAGTTTTGCTCTGAAGTCATTATCACTGCACTTCTGCTGGTTGTTTATGTCTATTGTTATTTGTTTGCTTGTTTGTATTTTTATAGGCAGTTATTCCTTACATGAAGGTAAAGTTGGACTGGGTATTCTCCAAACTCCAAGAGGCAGACGATGCCATTCCTCTGCAATGGAGAGGGTCTCATTGGAAGGGAAGACTGGCATATGTCTACTTGAAGACATATCCATACATGCAGTCACTATGGGAGGTAGGCAGTCACTGTGGGAGGTAGGCAGTCACTATGGGAGGTAGGCAGTCACTATGGGAGGTAGACAGTCACTATGGGAGGTAGGCAGTCACTATGGGAGGTAGGCAGTCACTATGGGAGGTAGGCAGTCACTATGGGAGGTAGGCAGTCACTATGGGAGGTAGGCAGTCACTATGGGAGGTAGGCAGTCACTATGGGAGGTAGGCAGTCACTATTGGAGGTAGGTAGTCACTATGGGAGGTAGGCAAGGTTTTTAATTGTGTTTATTTGGTGATTTCATTCACACTAAACCCTTGTATTTTTGTTGTTGTTTTTTTTTTCTTGTTTTTTTTTTGTTGTTGTTGTTGTTGTTTTGGCAAATGGTTGTATGCCATCAAAACTCTTTCCCAACAGTATGTCAGCTAAAATTGGTTTTTCAAAAGCTGTCTACGGAATAAAGCTACCAGAAGAAGTCGAAAGCTAAACTGTTAACTTTAAATAGTGTGACATTAGAGTTGGCCTATCATAGCAGATCAAATACTCCGTTTTATTAGGTTTTGTTATTGTTGTTGTTGTTGTTGTTGTTGTTACAACTAGTTATCTTTCTCTCGTTGGTTTTCTAGATATTGAAACTTGCCTTTCGACTGTGTTATCTATTCAACTCCTCCACATTCTATTCTCCTCTCCACTTGTTGGCAGGTGTGTGTGTGTGTGTGTGTGTGTGTGTTAAAACAATCGCCAGTTCTTTTTAACAATGATACTTTACCAGTTCACTTTAGCAGTTGCCATTTAACCCTTTAAGTATTTATATTTCCAAAGATTGAGACAGATAAGGTTTCAACTTGTGCAGGTGTGAGTCCCCAAAGGTCTGTGGATACAGAAGTTCCTGGGGGTGTGGCTAATGGAGGTGGTGTGTGGCAATGGCTGGCAGGGAACTCCTTCCCTTTGTTTGTGTTTACCTTGAAGTTTGTCGAGTGGTGGTATTCTGCTGAGAAGAGAGAAGCTGTCAGGAGACTGACTGTCTTACCTGTCCCTCCTCCACCAAGCAAGATGAAGGTAATGTAACACCTGGGGAGGGGTTAATCTGGCGTAGTCAGACCCTTTACCAAACTGCTATGCGTAGAAAGAACATGCACAGATGAATTTGGTAATGGTTGCCTGATTATTCTTACTGCGCCCACAGCTTACAGCCAGACACTTTCTCAGTGTAGTGGTTTGGTAAAGGGTATGACTACAACAACCGTTGCCACATGAGTAATCCCGAGCGTGAAATTGTGACAATGCTTTACCAATTTTAGTAATACTTGAGTCTAGTAGCCATTTATTTTTAGATGCTCCATCGATGGGTGTAGGTAAGGGGGTTACATATCAGTGGATTGTTAATAATAACCATAACATACCATAACAACACGTGTTCTCTCATTTCATGTACAATGATACTTTTCTCTCCTGATTAGCACTCCTGCAATGTTGGCTTAGAGACCTGACATATGTTTATCATCATGCCTTTCACTTACTATTGTTGACCTAATCAATTATTTACTTTTGATGATACTTGACCAATCTTGACAAACCCATTATTTTGGTACTTTATCGAGCATTTAGTTTCGACGATACTTTACCTAACCAATCGTTTACTTTGATGATACCATAAACATAGGTCTTCTCTTTTTTAAGCACCCATATTCTTCATGGATTTTAGCACTTCTTATTAAGTGCTCCCTGTGCTTGGTCTACTATTGATAGATGGTCAGCCCCAGTTTTTAGGTGACCATCTCACTGTTGAGTGCCCATTTCCTTACCGTTTGGAGTTATAAACGGGGACACTTAACCTGAATCTACGGTACTTAACAACCTGAATCTACGGTACTTAACAACCTGAATCTACGGTACTTAACAACCTGAATCTACAGTACTTTACCTAGTCAATCATCAATTTTATTTTGAAATCAATCGTTTAGTTTTATTGATGATACTTTACCCAGTCAATCATCGACGTTCACATAACCTGATTATTTGGATACTGTACCTAATCATTTACTTTTTATGAAATTGATCTTAACAAAACTTGGCCTTCCAGGTATTATCATAATGCTGTGTCTATTTTTTTCTTTAGCCACACCCATCTGGTACACGTGTTCCAGATGACCCTTCCCTCTGTCCACTCTGCGGCATCTACAGAACCACGCCCACTGCACTCTCATCATCTGGCTATGTATACTGCTACCATTGTATCCATGGTTACGTCCAAGAGTATGGACAATGTCCAGTCACATGTCTTCCCTCAACTTTGCCACAATTAGTGCGTCTTTATCCTCATGAGCAATGATGTGGTTGCTATGGCAATTCATAGGGCCTCAAAACAGTGACACATGCATGACTTTCTCATACTTTTTTTTTCTTCCTTTCTTTCCTCTTTTACTGATTCATCTTTCCTGTGTGAAATATTGTATAGTCTCTTTTACTGTAACAAAGCAGAAATGATGAAAGTATTTGATGCTTCAAAATTAAAAATGAATTGACACACATTACGGACATGCACTAGCAATGAACTGCACTATCATGCAGAGTTGTCATGATTTGAAGAGGACTCCTCGTGATTTAAAGTGATCTCCATGGCTGTCTGCGTGAGACTGACTATGTGTTGGTGCGACAGCTGATCAACCAGTTCTGTGACTCGAACCACATCCGATGACATCCCATTCCGACTCATGAACTCCCCGACCTTTTCCAGACACTGGATGGCACCCAAGAATGTTTGTGGACCACCTCGACAAGACCCACTGCTATGATCACGCTGCTCTCCGTCTGATTCCAGAGACTCGTTGTCCACCACCAAATCGGGTGACCCGGGTGCGTCTTCGTCCCCACATTCATCTGTATCAAAATCGGTGGGAATCAAGCTATCTTGAGTTGTGTACTCTTCTGCAGAACAATGCTCGCCACCTCCCATCGCTATGGAGATCAGCCAAGAGAGATTTACGTACTCGTCCGTGTCTTCAAAAGGCTCCGCATCATCAGACGTAGCTGCTCCCTCACTGTCAAATATTCCAGCCCGGCTGATCGATTTCAAGACGATGATGGAGTCCACTCTCTCCCAAGCCAGCGCCACCCAATGAATGGCAGTCAGTATATCCACTTCACCTGCAACATCCTCTGCAAGGCTATGGCGGTGGATTTTAGCTATTACTTTGCGGAGGAGGAACTGGCGGTATTGACATTTAAACATGCGAATGGCCCAATCTAGAGGCAACGACCTGTGAGACTCAGAGAGATAAGAGATCTCAATGTTGCTGTAACATTGTTCTACGAGAGACGGATGAAACGACTGGTTTAAAAGAACTACCACAGACCTCTTTTCTCGGCATAGCTTAGTGTTAAAATCTTTCAGTATCTGAAGAAGAATGTCTACTGTCAACCAACCATCTCTATGATGATGATACTTCACAGGAAGACTGCTTACGTCACATCCGTGGAGACATTTAGGACTTTCATGTTTCCCAACAACCACTGGAGTCTCTTTATGACCCACAGCGTTCACCAAGAATGCCAACCTCATGATGTCTCCACTGCTAATGCCCTCCAGTTCATCACAGAAGTCGGGACAAGGAAGAGCTTTCCACAACAAACTAGTTTGGTCAAGAAAGAAAATATTTCTTCTGGTATATTGCCTGAGAAGGTCACTGGGAGATATTTGAATTTTAGAAGGAGAGTATTCGTGTATAGAGGATAAGGTAGAAGGAAGACTGTCATCTGTAGTGTGTACTTTAACACCACCTCTAAAATTTCTAAGTCGTTCTTTAGTATTGCGCCTAGACTTTTGCAGGTTGTAGCGTTTCTTCCACTTGCTGAGCCATCCGTTAGTTCCTTTGAAACCTGTCTTTCCCAGTCTTTCAGCGATTCCCTTGGCCTCGTCCACTATCTGAGCTCCAGTGGGGGAAACGCCTTCGGCACAAACTTTCTTATACCACTCGTGCAAGGCCTCGTTCACCTCACGGAACTGAGAGAGACGAGCTTGGTTACTTAATCCGTCAGACTCATAGCTAGCAAGAATAGTCTCCTTTCTCTTCAATATATTAGCTATCTGGGTCTTGCCACAGCCGTACTTAAGTGACAGGCTCCGTAAGTTCGAACGAGGAAGCCGCTCGGCTTCCCTGATCACAGCTACCTTAGTTTCCAGTGGAAGATAATTTCGTTTTTTCAAGGACGGACCAGAAGACATGGTTACTACTCCATACACAAACTGAGCCTTGGCGATCCTTTACCTCTAGCGCCAAAATGTTGCTGACGACCACTTCCCATGCCCGATACAAAAGACGATCGTTACCTTTTAAACTTCATAATTTTGCCAAAAATGAGTCTGCACTTGTTTACCACAAAAAATAAATAAATAAAATATTGCACTTTAGTTGTTTATTTTAACACTGTCGAAACCTTACTTGCCAAAAGAAGTCTGCACCTCAGTTGTTTACCACCCACTGTTTACACTTCACCCTAGTCTATATAAAGTGATGAATGATCTTAGTCTACTAGCTCACAAAACAAAAAAAAAGGGAAAAAAATGGAAAAAGGAAAAAAATAGAAAAATATGTAAGCTGGAGTAATATAAGTGAAGTGTTGCCACTGGCTGTGTCTCTGTCTTGTGATGTCAGGAGATGGGGAGCGCTGGGGACTGCACAGTAATCTCCAGCTGAGCCACAGCGTCCACAAGTCGGCCCATCATACTCCGTCGCCTCCTCCGGCCCCTCCCCTCGATCCTGCTGCTCTCATCTGTCTGCGACAGCGACCGGCAGTCAACAGCAGATGAGACGGTCCCAGTGGACTGAAGCTTGGCGGCACTATCAGTCCACTGGGAGAGAGGGAGGGGGCCCAGCGATGAGAGTTCGGACTTCTTGGTGTGGAGGAAGGTCCTGATGACGAAGTAGCAGTCTTCAACGAGCTTGTCGGCGATGTTTTCTTTGCCTTGAGGATCCAAGAACATCGTGACAAGCTCGTGGCCGAACTTGGACTTGGTGACATCCTCCCCATCGCAGCTCAGCGGCAACATGTACACCTATAAAACAAACACACAAACATTTTCACCCACAAGACACCATTATTACTACTCATTTCACAACTATTCTTTGTCTAATACACTATCATCACCATTATCGTTTCTAAATATTCATTGTTTCTAAATATAGTAGAGAATTAATTTAAATTGGGGAAGGGGGGAGAGGGGAGGTCGAAACTATGGTGACCTCACCTTCCTATTTCTCAACAGTCTCCTGATGATATCCAGGTCCAGAGAGTACCACTGGGTACCTTCATAGTAACTGGAGGCCACTCCCCTCAGGGCCAGAGGGGAGACCAGGGGCGGGTAGGTGGACAATCCTACGCTCTCGGGTAGCTCTCGCAATTCTCTGACAGAAAAATCAAGTTCAATACCCACGTCCACCAGAATCACCCCCACCTACACAATAAACAAAATAAGTAAACAAACAAGCAAGAAACAAACAAATAAGTAAACAAATACATAAATTAAAAGTACAGAGCAAACAACATTCGAAGTTTGAACGACTGAAATGTTAGGCTAGCCAGAGATAATGCAGACAAACAATTTGGAAATGAGTAAACTAACCCTTAACAAATTACTATCCTGAAAATCTGCTTCTCACTAAAAATTCTTAGAAGCTCAAGGACAGAAAGATAAGCATAGAGGGGAATGTAGGAAGATAGAAATTCTCAAGTACTAGTTAGCTACTTCTGAAGTGAAGCCTCTCTCTCTTCATTGATACCTAGTCTCACGTTGTCCAACTGCTATGTCCTTATTGGTTAGTATAGCTTTCGTTGAAGAGTTTCTAAGAGACCAACTGGCAATCCAGAAGCTGTGCAGCTGGATTTATACAGACAGCGAGTCACCCTCATGATGGACTATACTGATCTGGGCATGCCCAGAAGGTGATACCTCATGGCATGTTTCAGTGCTGACCGTTCATCACAAAACTTAATGCATAATGAAAAAAAATTCATAATAAAAAACCAGGAGCCAAATTTGACAACTCATCGCAGCTAGTACTAAACACTGAATTGCCAGGTCAACATATTTCATTGTAAAGTGAAACTGTACGAATGTAACTCCAATTATGTAAATAGACTACACATCATCAACACCTTTAGAACCAGAATCATTACACGAAACTAAAAACACTAGCTATAAACAATCACCTGGATGCAGAGAACGTCCAATATAAGCCATACAAACACACACAAAAATAACATTACAAATTATGACCACAATACATAATATAAGATAAAAAATATAACAAAACAATAAAATAAAAAGTGAATTAGTTAATGTTTGGTTAAGTTTTACAGTTAAATACAAGGAACTGAAGCGTGCATTAAAAGAGGATTCAGTGGCCAAAAGTTGTCAATGAACTGTTGACTGAACCACGCCCACCTCTATAGACTCTTGTACTGTTAATAGATGCATAATTATTCTGCCATCAAAACGGCATGGTTACCTGTGGTTCTGTCACATGCTTCTGAGTGTTGTCTTTTATAAGAGCACGCCTGATCAAATGCTTCACATCCTTCTGAAGAGGCGTGGCCAACCGTAAACAACACATCGTACCAAGACGAGTCTATACAGGAAATTAAAAATAATTAATACTACATTACGGAGTAGGTAATATTAAAGGCAAAACACTGTAGAAGTAGTAAATAGTAGTAGTAGTAGTAGTAGTAGTATAACTAGTGATGTGCTTGAGCACAAATGGCGAGCGAGCCTCTAAGATTATACTATTTTTATATGAATGATTTTGACTTCTAACAACTGAAGACTACTGGAAAATAAGGTCCAGTTTTTAAATTCGCATTCTGGTAAAGGAATTTCACACGTGCCATATAACAAACTCTGCAACTGCTGATGAGGTGTGAAAAAAAACAACAACAACAAAACAAACACGTTATTTTTAAAAGTTTTCTTTGTTATATTCTGATAGCTAAGTAGTGGTTGTTAACACACAAATGCTTTTGACACAACTGGACATGCACCTACACAGACTTACTTGCAGTAGTCTAGTGGACAATGCATTTTCAAGTAAATACTGTTGCGCACGGCTTATACCATGCAACGAAGCATGACTTACCACCGCCACTAAGGATTCTCAGAGCTCGGTAATTGAAAAATACTGGAACTGTGAACGCTTTACCTAACTTACGTAATTAGAAGCGCGGGCGAAAACAGAGGTCTCACGTACCCCATAAACAGATAAATAAATAAATATAGCGAAATCTCGATTGCGTTACCCCTGAGAGTGTCTCGCTCGCTTCGCTCGCTCGCCAAATACTACCACTACACTAAAAACAACTGCTACTACTACTACTATTACTACTACTACTACTACTACTACTATTTTCGCTTCTTGTTTCTTGTTATATTAACTGGTTTGGAGTGTTGTATTTTCTTACTAAAAAACCTACTACTACTACTACTACTACTGATGAAGCACCAAAGGTGCGAACCCTCAGCGCTATAATACATTAGCTAGCTATTACAAAATTATTTCTCAGACCAATCAGGTATCAGTGAGTGCAGTGGAAATGGCAGATTTACATGTATAAGCTGTCTTCAAGAGAAGCAAGCCTAGCACGTCAAGTGGCACTCACCGGTAGTTTCAACACTAAACTTCAATTCAAGCACTCGAGTAACTTTTCTCCGCATAAAGCAAGACTACCGCATACTGCAAGAAATTACTTGCTCATGTGATTATGACATGACAACAGGGATGTTACTCACAACAGCTAATACTTACACGGAGCTGATAGCTTCGTATTTTTTTTATCAGTCCAAAAAAAAACAAAAAAACAAAAAAACAAAAAAAAAAAGCACAATAATCAATGAAGCAGAAGGAGTGAACCCTCAGCTATTAAACACTACCTAGCTATCAAACACTACCTAGCTATCAAACACTACCTAGCTATTAAACACTACCTAGCTATCAAACACTACCTAGCTATTAAACACTACCTAGCTATCAAACACTACCTAGCTATTAAACACTACCTAGCTATCAAACACTACCTAGCTATCAAACACTACCTAGCTATTAAGCACTACCTAGCTATCAAATACTACCTAGCTATTAAACACTACCTAGCTATTAAACACTACCTAGCTATTGCAATATAATCTCCTTCCAAAAGAACAAGCAATCTCAACATAGCTTGACCAATGAAAATGGTACATGGAAACGCTGTCTGAGAAGCTAAACTAGCCAGAAACACTCACTGACATTTTCAACGCAAAACTTCACTTCTTTTAACTCTGTTAACTTCCCTGAGCATAAAGCGAACTACACCGCCGGCTGCAAGAAATTATTTGCTCATGTGATTATGACGTGATGCTAGGGGGCGTTGTCCATAAAAGCTGGTACCTACGTGGAGCTGAAAGCTTTGAGTTTTCTCACCGATTAGCCCAAACTTCAACAAAGTAGCACAATAAAAGGTCTTAAATCTTCGTCCTGAGTAAGTTCATACCTAAATTAACTGTTAATTGTCAGTAATCTCCAAAATCAGAGCGTGACAGACAGACTGACAGACAGACAGGACGACTACTATCTCGCGCATGCGCGCTGAGGGTTAATAAAAGGTCTTGAATTGGTTCTGAGTAAGTTTATACCTAAACCAAAGGCTAATTGTCAGTAATCTCCAAAATCAGAACCTGACAGACAGACAAGACGACTACCACAACCATCTCATGCATGCGCACTGAGGGTTAATAATAATAACAACAACAATAATAATAATAACAACAATAATAATAATCCCTCCACTTTTTCCTCACCTCTTCTAGTTTCGGTGGATGAGCCTCAAACATTCTCACAGACAACTGCTGGATGACGTGGTCAGGGTGACCACTCCTCTGCACCCACATCTGATCAGGAGACTCAAACTAACACATGTACATACACCACACACACACACACACACACAGAGATACACACACTTACAAACTCATACACACAAACATGCCAGAAAACAGACAACATATACACAAAACACCCACACAAACAAACAAATACCTCCACACAAACAAACAAATACATCCACACAAACAAACACATCCACACAAACAAACAAATCCACACAAACAAATACATCCACACAAACAAACACATCCACACAACAAACACATCCACACAAACAAATACATCCACACAAACACATCCACACAAACAAACAAACACATCCACACAAACAAACAAAACATCCACACAAACAAACAAATACATCCACACAAACATCCACATAAACATTCAAACACAAAAATGTGTCACACACAAACACAAATACAAACAAAAACTCAGCATGGAAGACAACATTCAAACTAGCAAAACGAGAATATTTACACACACAGAACACAATACAAACAACATACATGTAAACACAAACATCTGCAAACGTCAATACACACACACACAAGACCACTTGAACAAATGTGATAACTATATTATAACAAACAAACAGAATCACAAACATAAATACAAATAATAGAAAAATATGTACCAACAAACACACTCACATACACAAACAAACAAACACAATCACAAATAGTTCCACTACAAGAAAACAAATGTACACACAAAAAAGAAAAATAGTGTGAATTATTACAAACTGGTAATTAAAAATTACTAAAATTATGAAGTTAATGTTTTTATTGCTGCAAAAAATTTAAGCAAAAATAATATTGTACTCTATGTCTAATTATAGATAATAGTGCATATCTAATTTTAAATACAGTGATATAGTGCTATATTTAACTTTTGGTATTGTGCTACATCTAACCTTTGATATAGTGCCGGGAACCAACTGATCCTCCCCCCCTCCTATTGTCGAGGAGCTGTCCTGCCTGTAGTCTCCAGGCATAAAATGCCTGCCAGAGAGGACTGCCCTGCTACTGCTAGCATCTCCCCAGAAATCATCGTCGTCGTCGTCGTCAGAAGCATCAGTAGTTTTCGAGACAGATCTGACCTTCATCAACTCGCTCGTAGCCCAAGTGGGAGATGTTGGCGAAGCGGCAGGAAAGAAAGGCTTTGATGAGCTGCACGTGTCGGGTGATGGCAAGACAGGGTCAGTGGAGCTTTCTTTGCCGGCAAGCTTCTCAGCAGGATCACCAGATGCTCGGGAAGGAAGGAGGGACCAGTCCCAGTCAAAGTCATCCAAAGAGTCTGGTGAATCTGGGCGGGGCAGGTGGGTGGAGCCATTATTAGTCGAATTCCTGTCCTTGGTCTTGTCCTGTTCCTTACTCTGATGGCGGCCTCTAGAATGAGCTAGACGACATGAAAGAGGAGAACAAGAATGAACCGAGGGAGGACCACTTAAGTTACCCTCAGCCACACCTACCAGACCACCTGGTCCAGTAAGGGTCTGTGATTCTACCTCGGGGATACCAGGAAATTTGTGAAAGGAAAACGAGAGTAAATGGTGCAATTCTGAAGGAACAGTATCCCATTCCCATTCTGCTATTGGATCATCATTAACTGGTATTGTAGAATGCACATCGGTCTCAGGATTTTTAGTATCACATTCCCATTCTGAATCCAATTTCACAACCTGGCCTCGAAAATTTAACAAATTCTTCCCAACTAGATTCCTCCAGTTAAAACCTCTGGAAGATACTCGGTCCCATTGATCACAGCCTGACTCACAACACAAGTCACATGACTCGGGAGGTACAGTGTCCCATTCCCATATATCCTGATCACATGACCTAACAGAGGCATCACATGACTTAACAGAGATGATATCACATGAAATACCGCAAGTATCCCATGGGAAGGTTTCAGTCTCAGGATCAGGTAATTCAGAGAAACTTTCAGAACGGGATTGGCAAACTAAAGACTTACATTCAGAACCTTTGACGGTAGGAAGTCTCACAGCTCCATTGGAATGATGAGCAGCACCAACCCCATAGGAAGAGTTCATCAGGGAGAAGTGGCCTTGTCCAAATCGTCTTCCTGGTTGAATAACAGAACCTGCTGCATGCCCTCTCGGGGTCTCCTGGAGTTGAGTCCGTGACCCAGTGTTCTGAGGCTGTGCCCTCAAGCTATTTCCCTGAGGCTGTACCCTCAAGCCATTTCCCTGAGGCTGTACCCTCAAGCCATTTCCCTGAGGCTGTACCCTCAAGCCATTTCCCTGAGGCTGTACCCTCAAACCATTTATCTGACTCTCCCTCAAGCCATTTCCCTGACTCTCCCGCAAGTCAATCTGTCTGAATCGAGCAGCAACTGGCCTGGACACCCTCTCGTTTGTTGAAACCCTAGTCTCCTTGGGTTTCGCGGAAGGTTCCTTACCTTCAGTCGACTCCACCTCATCATCCTTGCCACCCATAAAGCCTCCGCCCCTCCAGAAACTCCTCTGGCGATCCTTACCAAACATACCGATCCTTCCTCCTCCCAGGCCCATGTTGGGAAACTTCGGGTAATCGTGCTGGGGAAGTTCCCTGCGACCAAAAATGGTCTTGGGTCTTGAAGCACGAGGTTCACTATAGGTCCTGTTGCTAGGCTCCTGCTCTCTCAGGCGATGATTCTGAGTCCTGTCAGTGGCTGGTTTGACATTAATGAAAGTGCCGCTTGAAGGAGTTTTGTTACACTTCATTACAACCTCCCTCGCCTGGTCAACACTTGAGTAGCGTGCAAATCTATGGAGAAAAAATCAAAACATTTTAGAAAAATTAACAGGCTCTCATCATGATAGTGAGCACTAAATGTAACACAGTGTAACACATTCCCAACAGAAAGCATATATCATATAATTATATATATACATATGCATCCATAGATCTGATAAAGTGCACTGGGGAATGAAATTATAGAAAGTGACAGTAAATATGATATAAAAAACAACCACTTCTTAAACTGATAGTTGAATGACAGAGGATAAATAAATATTTGATGGCTATGCCGCATTGCCTGGCAGATCTGTCTAACTAATTATATCTCATTTTGCCTCGATTACCATCCCAGTCATTTAGAGCTGACCGCAATGAGAGAATTCCATTTATAAAGCTAAGACACTTGTGTTCACGACCATGCAAAAATGTGAATCACAAATGAACCACTCCCCCTAATTAAGATAATGAACCCCCAACTAATCATTTAGCACCGCCAAATAATTAAACCAATCCTTCCTAGTTGAAGTTTCTCTAAAAAGTAATCCTCCTTTCCACAGAAACACAAGTGAAATCCAAAGCACCCTCTCAACTTTTCTCTGACATTCCTTAAGAAATTGTAATAGCAATATTACTGAATGCAATTCGATAACCATAACAGCTGCAATAATTATAAATATATAAATATATATATATATAATATTTACTGTGATTGTTATTAATTTTTATTTTGCATTACTGAGGTACCAGAATGACATGAAGTAAACAACACCATAGCCGTCATTTGCCATTTGTAAAATCACACTTTGGTAAAGAGCAAACAAGTTTTTTAGACACCTACAAGTTTACAACTTCCAAGAAGTGTCATTTATTGGTAAGGGGTGTCATTTTTAGATAATAATTAGAAGTGCTACTTTTTTTAGGCGCTATTTATGTGGTGTAATTTTTGGGGTGTCAAGTATTTTTAAGAAGTGCAATTTTTACACTTAAGTGTTATTTTATTTCTAAAGTGTCACTAGTATTTTACAAGTTGTACTTGCTTTGGATAATTGTGTTTTTTTGCAAACAGATAAACAATCCATTTAGTCATTATTTGGCAATTTTAACTAAGAGACTGACCAGAGTTACAAAGTGTAAAAATAAAAACTTTTTAGAGATACAAAAAAATAATAAAAATTTTTAGTCTATAATCACAGCATAACAAACTTTATACAAAATGTATACCTAATAGATAATCTAAATATCCTAATCTAATATTCATCAAAAACTATATTCTTTATATCATAGTGTTGCTATTCATTATAATAAATACTTACAAAATTCTTGCTAATAATTTGCAACTGAGAACACCTCCTAAAGGGCAGAGTGAAGCTATTGGACAGTTACTGCAGGCAAACAGAAGCTATAAGAACAGGGAACCAATGCAATAGAGCTGTTCAAAAGATACTCCTATTTATTAGGAATGAAAAGACATTAACTACGCATGCCCAGTCCTTAGCTTCCGCATGGCATGCCCAGTCCCTTAGCTTCGCATGGCATGCCCAGCTTCCGTCAAGTTGACACAGCCCATTCTAAACCACGCCCATTCTAAACCCACGGTGTTGCTACCTCACAAGGTTTTGCTACCTCACAGAGCACGCAGCAGAGAAACTTCTAATAAACGCCCATTCTAAACCCAAGGAGGTCCCAAAAACCCAAGGAGGTCCCAAGTGCGACCAGGCGTGCAGCTAGCCCAAAGCTAGAGGGGGAGGTAGGGGGGAGGGGAGGGAGGGGTTATACCTGAGCAGCTGGCAAAGCAGGTCTACCAACCAAAGGAAAGCAGGTTAGACCTACCCCTTAGGACAATAAAGTACCAAAAGCTCCACTGCCACATTCCCACCACTGTGGCTGTTCAATTATTCTGGACAAATACAACTAGCCAAATATAGTCATCATGAAGCCAAAATTATCTATTTGCCTCTTAATACTGGCTCATCAAAATCATTACACCAATACATATTATATGCACTTCAACCAAGCACAATCTTGCTTGCCTACTACTGAAAAAGAATTTGAAACTATGCACAAAAAAAAATGTATGCATACAGGTATATTTTATGTTCCTCCAATAGACTGCCAGTGCATTCCAATTGCTCCATTTGCAGTTCTCTTCATTACCTTCGAACCGCACATGGTATATTTGAGGTCACATTCTCATTCACTGGTATTCAAGCTGGGGGGGGGGGGGGGGGGGGAATTTGTGGATGGCATTGAGGCAGATGTGGTTACAGTAGTAACACAAGAAATTCAAAGTATTGTTACTGCAGCTAGCTAAATTATTGTACTAAATTACTAGTCACCAATCATCTGTCACATATTCATCTCATCCAGATAGGATCACTGTCAGCAAAGTGGCTATTGAAACAAAACCAGCACCATTAAGCAGAGTGAAGACTGCAACTCTAATCATAGTTGCCATTATTAACCGAAATCATGGATTTCAAAATTAAAAATAAATAAATATAATATATATAATGTAAATTTTACAAAATGTGGGAAATTGTAGTAATTAATTATGAAGAATGCAGGTCTTATTCGAAGGAATGTGCACTATTTCTGCCGGACAGGTTCCAGGGTGGTGCGAAGTAATTATTGAGGAAATACAACATGGATATATATGTATATATTCATACATGCCTACATTTCATATTTCGAGTTCTACTGAAGGTGGCCGCATTGAAACAGATGGACTTGATTGTCACCTACCATCCATCCTTCTTGCAGAAGCTCTGTGATAACATCATCTCAAATTATAGCTTACAAGAAGTGATACTCTTACTTGAAATACCAAAACATTTTTGCTATTGCAAGCAGAAAGAATGGCACATTAAATACTATGGTAACCACTATGATTAATAATGCCCTTCTATATGCCTCCTTTTGTGGTGTGAGGAGTCTTGAAGACTCCAGTGAGACTGCATGATTGGCGAAGCTTATTCCAGTCTTCCTTCATGGTCAGTCCTTTTTACATAATTTCTTAAAACAAGATGGAGGCATCACTCGAAATAATATCTGATTTTTCATTTGTAATTGCGATAGGTTATTTAATCGCGATATGACGGTCTTTACCATATGTGACGGTCTTTACCATATGTGACGATCTTTACCAGATGTGACACATCTAATTTTAATGAAACAATGAGCTTCTAATTATTGCTCTTTGACTTCAGCTGCTATAAATCTAAACATAATGTGAGTACTGAAGGGCTTGATCCCAAATAAAATCGATTAGCAACCTAACTATGACCCTTTACCATACCAAACTGGAGAAGGGTCTGGTGCTAAACTCAAGAACATATTAAGATATGCACAGTTCAGACTCTCTCGTCTGCTACCATGGCAATAAAAATGTGTGGCAGCTTCTTTTTTTTTTTTTCTTTTTTTTTTCTTCTTTATTCGTTATTTTCTTTAGGATAAACGCTCTAGAAGAACATCCAGTCTTTTATATTTACAGGGCTCTTCATAAAATAGAAATGCAGTATATTTACAAATCAGTAATACTGCATGCAAGTACTATACTTCTTTATTCAATACAAGTCATTTGTTTCAGATTCCTAGGAATTGAAATATTTAACTCGCTCATTGCGGAAGCTAATTTCAATATCTGGTGCACAACCATTGGCGCTGTCGTTAGTAACTCCGGTAAAACCTATAGTCACGTAGCAAAGAAGTAAACTATGATAATGGCAGGAACTAAGGCACAGGGCTAGAAACAACAAGAGAATTAAAATACAGTTTCTATTACCTACGTAGATCGAGCAGAGAACTTCTATTCTAGACTTTATAACTGGACAAAAAAATAAGTTGAACTCCCGGTAAGTCTGAGTTGTAGTCTCTACCATGTGAGATAAATACTCAGTTGTTGTTTTTTCAAGTCACAAAACCTGCAGCAAATGGTTACTATAGTATTAACCACCCTTTACCAGATTAAAATCAAACTCTGGCCGTATCTTAGTAGTGTGTTGTTGTTTTTATCAGGAGCTACTGGTCATTATTTGGACGGTAAGAAGATAATACTGTTTATTGATTGAGGTAAGAAAATACTTCCGTACTTGTTAGCTAAAATTAATGGTCACCAGCTGTATGCATATGTATGCTACTTATTGATAAAATGGTTATATACTTGTAATGTTAAAATAGAACTACTGAACTTGGTAGGGTAAAGCAGTATAGTAATAAATGTATTCATTTTTTTTGTTATTCTATGCTTTAGCCTCAAGAAAAGTAAAATTCAACCATTACAGTAGACCCTCAGTAATCCGAACCCCGTTTATCCGAACTCTCGCCAATCCGAACACCATTTTTGGGGAATTATAATGATATTCATTTGAATTTTGCTGTGCATTAATTAGATAAGAGATTAAGACCCCATTTAAAATGACTTATTTAGAATATCCGAACATTTCAAAATATCCGAACAACCCTCGGTCATGAGGTGTTCGGATAATTGAGGGTCCACTGTATCAGGTTTAATTGAATCCAGTTGTAGTTTAAAATTACAACTACTGGCTCGCTTGCCATTTGTGCACAAGAACACAACTAGTTGGCGAGCGAGCGAGACAGTATTAGGGGTGGATAATGCAAAATCGAGTATATGTTATATGTATATATATATGTGTATGGATGGTACGTATGCCCCTGAAACGCGCGCGGGGAACTTTTTTCTCCAAAAAAAAACACGGCTTTTTAGGCTTGACCCCAGTTTATTATGAAACTACAGCATTAAGCAAACCTTACTTTATACTTAAGCTCCGAAGTGTGAGAAAATTCCTGCGAAAACGCTTGCTTTTCAAGAAACAAAAAGTTGTTTCGACCAGTTACTATGGCATTGAAGACCCTTTTCCAGACTTGATTTCAAAACTTCGCGGTTTTAGGGGGATAACGAGTGGTGATTGTTGGTTGTCTAGAGCCATTGGTAGTCAGAATGCCGTAGTATTAATGCTAAGGGAGCTACTACTACTTGAGGGAAGCCGAGGTAAATACGTAATTCTATATTGGTTAGCTAAATATGCAAAAATAACTCTGGTCTTTCTTTTTTGTAGCTAAGAGCTTGTTGTCAACAGTGACTGGTAAACTCAAATAGTCAGAATGGCTCAGAATGGCTCAAATTTGGTACTACAAAATTTATCACTGCTCAAGAAAATGAGGTAAGAAATAAATTTTGTATTGTGTGCTAAAATTGATTGTCTTTTGTTTTTGTAGCTGAGAGCTTGTTGTCAAGAATTCACGGTAATTCAGATAGTCAAAGTAACTTAAATTTGATACTACAGAAGTAATCTATTGGAAATTGAGGCAAGTAGTAATTCCATATTAATTTTGTTGGCTATAAATTACAAATAATAACACTGGTTTACTTTTTAGTTACTGGTAATTGAGGTTATCAGAATGGTTGATGTTTGATACTACAAAAGTTACCATTAATCAGGTAAGAGAGTGATTTTGTATTTGTTTGCTGAAATAAAAGGTCATAACTGCTATTATAGTGTTTGCATGAACTAAGCTAAAACATATTAACAATACTGTCATTATATGTTACCTAACTATCAGGCTCGCTCGCCATTTGTGCACAAGCACACTACTAGTATATATTATGTTAAAGGATATACATATTTTTACTTTGTTGAGAGTAATTAGCACGAAGTGCAACTTTCCCCTTCACGTAGCAATCAGTGGGTAAAGGGTCTGGCTACGCCAGCATCGGTCTGTAGTGTGCTAGCTAATATAGACTTTATTCCTCCATAAGTGAAAACTATATGAGCAGAAAAAGAATGTTGTCCAGTAACGCCGTCAATCGTCCCATGGGACAATACACAAGTCCCATGGGATGTCCCATCAAAATTTTGGGAATTTATTAACTTTTACTGCAGGGAACCCTTCCTTGTGGTTGAATAGTCGCACTAGCCTTTAGTGTTTGTAGTCACATGACTAGTAACCCCCTTGATGCTCGGGTCAACCTCCACATGCTGTCACAAATACATGTTTTCAGCTATTTTGGGTTCATTTGACAATATGACTATAGTACACACCCATATAAGTGGGTGGGGCCTCCCAGGAATACCCATGGACAGTTGACGGCAAAGCTGGACCACTATGCGTAA
>WLWD01003591.1_pt1 | contig 50378 bp, 46 predicted proteins | sample 6712731 | NCBI WGS metagenome assembly WLWD01 (sample SAMN12718690, study PRJNA576275) | sponge metagenome | isolation source: marine sponge | host: Mycale hentscheli | place: New Zealand: South Island, Marlborough, Capsize Point | collected 2014-11-01
AGGATTCAGATGTTGAAGTCAGCGTCATGCATAAAAGTGCGAATGCCTGGAAGTGGCCAAGACCAGAAGACAAAATCTTCTATCCGGCTACTCAGATTGTACGAGTTATTGACCCACCTACTGTTGCAGGCAATCGAGGACAGTTTGTGTTTGAAAACATTTGATTAATTTATAGCTTTGCAAATTGTTTGCCAGTCCCTTGCTATGCTTATTATTATGTTTCTCTCTCTCTAATCACATATGTACGTCCGTCACATTTTTATGTACGTCCGTCACATAACTTAATGACAATTATTTCAATTAAAAAAATTAAAAAACTAAATATTTTCATAGTAAGCATTACTATTAAGTGCAAATAAGGAAAATAATAAAAAAATTTGAACAATAATCCTAGTAACTTCACAGAGTTTGAACGCTCTTAACCCAAATTTTTGTTTTTTTCTGAGTACGTCCGTCACACACCTTTAAGAAGGCCCAGCCCTTCCCCTGTGATATGAAAGTGAGATTTATTTTGACTAACCTCTAGTTAGGACAAACCTTTATTGTTTGTAAGGTAGTAAATGTAGAACTGATCTTTTCACAACTAATTACAACACACTATAGTGTCTGAATTGTACGTCCGTCACGCCGGAATTGCCCATTAGCATTACAACCCCCCCCCACCCCCCCCCCCCCCTCCCCAAACTCGAGGACCCACACCTCCCCTCTCTGTGGCCTATTTAGCCACACGCTATCCTAGGTAGAAATAAAAGTCTCCCCCCCCCAAAACAACAACAAAAAAACAACAAAAAAACAACAACAACAACAAAACAAAAAACAACAACCTATATAAAGCCTTGAGGCTGCTGATGTTTGAACTTACTAGGTGGGTGTGACAGTTTAGCCACACTGCACTGGAGCCCATGAAGAACTGCCACTCCGTAGTGACCTTGTGTCTTCACCACCTCAATCCGTCGATCAAACAATTCTTGATTAAAAATAGCAGAATCACCAGAGCCTTAAAAACACATAAGATTCGCGAAAGTGATTAATAAAAAATCAATAAAAAAAAACCCCCAGGAATATGACCATTACCTGATACAGAGGCTTGAACTACAGCTGATGTCAAGGTAGTCACCAGAAGTGCTGGAACATAGCCCTGACTAGCACAGTTTTTCTACATTACAAAACAAACCAGTTCAACTATAAAATAACTTTCTTCAAAGACTTCCTAGTAACTAACCATGATCCACTTGTTGACATCGTCAGTAGGACAATCTGAGGCCACCAGCATTGAGTGAAGAGACTCAAGCATGGATGGTGGTAGTTCTCTGGTAGCTTTTGGAGACTTGCTAACTAACAGAAAACTGAGTTTCTACAAACAAATTATAAATATAGATAGAAAATCTGAATATACACTTTACTCTATGGACACATCATTTTGTTGCATTATTATTGAAATTACCTTTCTATCTAAAAACTCCTCCAAGTCTTGTCTGTCAACTGCCAGATCTTCCCATTGCAAGCCACTCCTACTCCACAGTCCCTTCACCTCCTCCTCACTTTTCAGTAGAGACACACAACAACACAAGAGCTTGGCCACTACAACTGAAACTCGACCAGACTCAAGCTAAAAAGAAAAAGAAAAAAAAAATTAAATTAATAACTAATGGCAACCATCTTTTGCCTGATCACCAAACACTAATAGCTCTTGACGCCTACTGTAACTGCTTGCTAACAAACCCTTACCAAAGAAGACGGAGACTTCTTGAATACTGACAATGGCATGTACTCGTGAGCAAACACTGGACACAACACTTCCCCCAAGTAGTCCCATATTTTAGGTATGTCAATACACATGTCTTCTGCTCCTTCGAATACTTCACTCAAACTGAAACAAAAACACCAGAGGTGCATCAATATGAGTAGCCAATGAAGCAAGCGTCCCTTACCCATCTGAGAAGTCGTGTTGAGATATAACCTTCTCTTGTACGAGTCTAGAAAACAGTTCTCCAGTGACTGGTCTATAAACTGCTTTCCTTTCCAGCGTGTGATTAATGCCTTCAACCACTACTTGCCTCATAGCTCCAGGTAAGTCTATCTCCTTCACACACTCTATGGCCTCCTGTGATGAAATACAAATATGCAATTATATTAGTACCAAAATATGGCAAACAAACAAACAAAATAATTCCTACAGCATTGTGTAGGTAGGAAAGTATGCAAATGAAACAGCATTCCTAGAATTTAACTAACTTGTTAGGACTATGGACTAAAGGTAAATTCCAAGTAAATATCAGCATGCCACTAACCTTGTAGTCATTGTTATCCACTAATTCATCTATAGTCGAAGCGACTTTTCGTTGAACAATCATAATATCTTGTTCTGAAATTGGTACAACAGGTAAGCTAGGTCTCTTCTCTGAGCAAAGAATAGCTTGTGCTGGTGCATCCCTGGAGGGTGGCTGGGCAGCTGGAGCAGATGCCTCAGTACTCTCTGCCGTCGTGAACCTATTGACAGTCTGCAGGAGAGATTCCCTCTCCGTCTCTGGAGTAGTGTGGGAACGTCTGGGGCCAGACAAGATCTGAGTCCTGCCTCCTGTGCGAGTTTCCGGTTTGGATTTAGACCCAGAACCTGTAGATGATCTAAAGGAGGAAGGATAAACTCCAGTAGTTGCAAATCAGTGATATAAATTAACAGTGCAAACTGGTATTTTCACAATGAAATCTCAAAAGCTCAAATCAACGTCAATTTCATAATACATTATATTTTGTTTGAGGGGGGACTATTTCATTGCTCTACTAAGTCACCTGGGAGGAGCCTTTGATGATTTTGCTCCATCAGCTGGTTGTTGAGCTCCAGCTTTCTTCCACCCAGCTACAGGTCTGAAACTAGTAGGTGCTAACTGGCTCTAGAAACATTCAGCTAATTAACACTTCATTGGAGGCTAAATGACCACACCTTACCTGCCCAATGTTACCCTTTTCCTTCCTACTGCTCATCAATTTGTTCAACTTTGACTGGTCAAACTTCTCCCTTTCCCTTCGATGCTCCCTCTCTTTGGTCATGTGATCATCCTTAAAGCCACGCCTATTATCTCCCCTTCCACCTGCACCTCCCTTGGAAATCACCTGGTGATGCTGCACCATTTCTTTCTCCTTGGCTTGCTCAATAGCAGCTTCCGCACGAATCTACCAATAAATGTACATCAGTTCAATCCTGCAGTGCATTGGTATGACCCACACAGTGACTGGAACCAGTTCCAAAATTGTGAACCACATTTTTTATAACTTTACAATAACTTCCACATGGAGCATTTAGGAAGTAGCAATACATACACACAAGTTGACCCTTTTCCAGGTCTAAACCCCCAAATTTTACCCTGAGTGGAGATAGTGCATAAAATGAACCCATTCATGTACTAAGCGAAAGTCCACATGAAATTGCTCCAGCAATTCTTAAGAATGCGAATGAAATATGAAAGCCAACCTTGCACTTAGGCCACTGAACTGTAACATATCCTATTGATGAGCACCTTTGAACTCTCCTATAACCACACAGCATCCAATTTCAGTGCTTTCACAACAACATTTACAAGAAACAATCGTTGGGTCTGTCCCTTTACTAACTGGACATGCTCCTTTTGATGCCCACCGAAATTATACAAGCAGCTGGTGACACCTTTGAAGGCACAACATCACATGCCTGGAATACCCATGCTATGTACTTACTCCATTTGATAATCCACTCCTCCATACCAAAGAAAATGTGCTTCAGGTACGTAAAGTCCTTTCCTATCCTAAACACTCTGCACTAAGGTGGGCCACTGAGAGCATACATAGCTAATGCCCCACCCTCTACTTATACACTAAAACTACATCACCCATTAGCTTTCATTATTTGGACCTGCCAACCTGATCAATAGTCTTCAACTGTTGGTCTTGCCTCACTCGAGGTACCCAGCAATTCTTTCTCAACTCTATCACATCTTGTAGCATAAAGCGGACTCTGGAGGGAATCTTTCCTTTCTTGATGATGTCATTGATGCGCTTAAAATAGGTATCAATACGCACCTACAGAAAAAAAATTTTTTTTTTTTAACAACAAGTGACGTAATCATACTGCCAGAAATAATGGACTCCTTTTAGACCCACAATCCTTACTGACTCCATCAAATCTACCTTTGCTGCTTCTTTGTCCAGGTCTTTGCCAGTGGTAGTGATAAGTCTGGAAAAACACTCCAAACTCTCCTCATCCGATGAGGACTTGAGTAAACGAGTAATACACTCATGCATGATGGTCTCTGACAACATCTGCAACTTGAACAACTCCCCAATGAACCTGATGTTGCCCAGGGATCTCCTCCTAGTCTTTGTCAATGTTGATTCCATCACCACCTTCAGAGCAGCACGCTTCTCATCCTGTATATACACCAACACATACACTTAGAGAGTTACTTTAATACACCACCAAGAGCACAACCAAGCCCCCCTAATACAGCTTATTACTTTTACAACTATATCTTAGAAGTCTCCCAGCCCATATCTCACAGTTTCTGCACTCTCTATTTCCTTCTGCATGGTCTCCAAACTCTCGTCATCTTTCTTGTCCTTCTCAAATTCTCTCTGGCATTTGGTAAGGAGCATTCTCCTGAAGTTGGTCTGCTTGGTCTTGCCATCTTCAGATGTATACTCGACCTTAATGGGGCTCATCACCTTACACAGGTTGGCATAAGCTATGCTAAAGCTGGGCTCCTCTAAGGCCTAGAAACAGGACATAGTAGCCATAAAATAAAATAAAAATTTAAGAATTGTAACTTTACCTTTGTGAAAATCTTGTCAATGCAGCCACTAAGCCTCTCCTCAGAATTGATCTCCAGCTTGAGGGCTTGTTCAGCCAAAGCCTGGAACTTCTGTGGAGTGAGTTTGTTGAGTATCCCTTGGAACTTGCGGTACAACTCCTGAACCTGTGTCTCAGTTGTATCTGAACTAATTTCTTTGTCCTTCTTCTGGGCCATCCAAGGCTTGTCAGCTTTGTGGAGACTAACTTTCTACAAGTTTTACCAAGTGATACTCAAATAAACCTGGGGCTAATTAATCTACTCTTGATTCCGGCACTTAGAAACATCAAACAACACATGGCAAGTTGCCTGTGGAATGTAAAGCAACAGGGCCTGGTATAGCATGCTCAATAACAGAGCTACTGGTCATTTTGGAAGGCAAAAAGGGGCACTTGTAAGATTCTTAGGAAACACTTATTGTATGTTGACATAGGTCCACAAAGTAAGGCTACTTAAAATACTGAGCACAAAAATCTAATCGTACACCAGAGCACAATGGCCAGGAACAAATAACCCCTGCATCCCATATTTACAAAACAAACTCATTCATTACCTTGTCTGTTGGAAGTGGAATAACCATTTTCTTAGATTCCGGCTTCCCTCCTCTCTGGTAAATAACAAAAACAAAACAAACAAAATTTTTTACAACAATTCTGTAGCATACCCTAAAAAATTGAGACATATTCAGTAATTCTATCCTTATAATTCAAATGAAAATATTTGGACACACACATATTGTTGACATCTTAAACTCAAAATATCATACAAGAAGTGCAACTTTCAATGAAGTCTAGCATATAGATCTGTACACTCACTCTATTCCTGTCTCCTTGTGGCCTTTGGTAATGGGAACCAGCCCCTCCTCCCATGTTTGCATGATATTGATGACCGTCGGCGGTAAATATGAAAGATTTTTTTAGATTACCAAGCCCAGCAGGAATCTGCTTGCACATTGGCATATCCTTGAATTTTATTAAAAAATCTCGTCCATACCTCATTTTGCCATCTGCTAAAAAGAAAAACAGCAAAAATAGGAACAAAACTCACTTCCTGTTCATGCATAGCACATCAAGATACGGGATTGACTGTTCAATACCTTCCTGTTGTTTGTACACAAGTACAAACAACAACAAGCCACTATTACATTACATTGCTTTAGTGGGAAAAGTAGTGGCCCCTATAATCAGGCGAGCAATACCACTACATGCATGTGCATTTAATTAACACTACATCCATACCATCTTGACTAACTTTCAAGATTGTGACCTGAAAGTGAGAACCATTAAAAAAAACAAAAAAAAAACAGCTCACCAATTACTTACACAAATGGCTCTCTTATCTGTTACTATTCAACACTGCCAGTAGAGTACCCAGTGCCAGTAGAGTACCCAGTGCTAGTAGAGTACCCAGTGCTAGTAGAGTACCCAGTGCCAGTAGAGTACCCACTGCCAGTAGAGTACCCAGTGCCAGTGAGTACCCACTGCCAGTAGAGTACCCACTGCCAGTAGAGTACCCACTGCCAGTAGAGTACCCACTGCCAGTAGAGTACCCAGTGCCAGTAGAGTACCCAGTGCCAGTAGAGTACCCAGTGCCAGTAGAGTACCCAGTGCCAGTAGAGTACCCAGGTGCCATAGATACCCAGTGCATAGAGTACCCAGTGCCAAGTTAGAGTACCCATCTGCCAGTAGAGTTACCCCACTGCCGTAGAGTATCCACTTCCGTAGAGTACCCAGTGCCAGTAGAGTACCCACTGCCAGTAGAGTACCCACTGCCAGTAGAGTACCCAGTGCCAGTAGAGTACCCAGTGCCAGTAGAGTACCCAGTGCCAGTAGAGTACCCAGTGCCAGTAGAGTACCCAGTGCCAGTAGAGTACCCACTGCCAGTAGAGTATCCACTGCCAGTAGAATACCCACTGCCAGTAGAGTACCCAGTGCCAGTAGAGTACCCACTGCCAGTAGAGTATCCACTGCCAGTAGAGTACCCACTGCCAGTAGAATACCCAGTGCCAGTAGAGTACCCACTGCCAGTAGAGTACCCACTGCCAGTAGAGTACCCACTGCCAGTAGAGTACCCACTGCCAGTAGAGTACCCAGTGCTAGCCGAGTACCCACTGCTAGTAGAGTACCCAGTGCCAGTAGAGTACCCAGTGCTAGTAGAGTACCCAGTGCCAGTAGAGTACCCAGTGCTAGTAGAGTACCCAGTGCTAGTAGAGTACCCAGTGCCAGTAGAGTACCCAGTGCCAGTAGAGTACCCACTGCTAGTAGAGTACCCAGTGCCAGTAGAGTACCCACTGCCAGTAGAGTATCCACTGCCAGTAGAATATCCACTGCCAGTAGAATACCCACTGCCAGTAGAGTACCCAGTGCTAGTAGAGTACCCAGTGCTAGTAGAGTACCCAGTGCTAGTAGAGTACCCAGTGCTAGTAGAGTACCCAGTGCCAGTAGAGTACCCAGTGCTAGCCGAGTACCCACTGCTAGTAGAGTACCCAGTGCCAGTAGAGTACCCAGTGCTAGTAGAGTACCCAGTGCCAGTAGAGTACCCAGTGCTAGTAGAGTACCCAGTGCTAGTAGAGTACCCACTGCCAGTAGAGTACCCAGTGCTAGTAGAGTACCCAGTGCCAGTAGAGTACCCAGTGCTAGTGCTAGTAGAGTACCCAGTGCTAAAAGAATGAAATGCTACATTAATGAAATACCAAAGGTGTAAATCAGTTCTCAGACAAAACAAATACTTAACAGGGGGTTATACAGGTTTAACACTGGGAGTGTGAGACACGGTTGAGCCAAGCCACACCCATTTTTAAAACCCACACCATTTTAACGCACATGCCTAAATATAAGTGTATAGACTTGACTCTGATCAGTGCAGGGTCACATGCATGATTATATAATCTTGCTATTCAATTCAACGTTAGTACTTAACATATTGGAGCCCCTTCCCATATGAAACATGCAAATGATGTCTTCATAAGAGAAGCTAAGTGAGGGACACTCGCTGATAGTATAAACTTTAATTCCTGCACTCAGTAAACTGCTTAAAGCAAAACCACTGTGGGTAGCAAGAAATTATTTGCTCACGTGATTACAACATGCAATAAGGGGCATTACCCATCAAAAGATAGTACTTGGGACTGATTGCCTAACGCTTTCTCAAAAAACAAAAAATTCAGTTATCTTTCTGAGTAAATTCATATTTAATTCAATATTTCATTGCCATTAATCTCCAAAATCAGAGCGTGACAGACAAACAGGCAGGATGACTACTATAACCCCCTCACAGATGTGCACCGAGGGTTAATGACCGATATACAATAGGATGCCAACTATATTTCCTCATTACCACTCCTGCATGCCCAGGGAAGCCAGACCAGTGCAAACAACGAGTGAGACACATCAGCAATCAACACATCACGCTAACCATGTGGTCACCACCTGATAACAAACACTTGCACGGCCTCCCATGTCACAAACCAATCCCATAACATCAGGAACCTTACACTATAATACACGGATATCGGGAATCTTAGGAACTAAAAGGACCCTAGAACTCGTTAGCTGTGAGATACTTACTCATCTCTGGGACCACAGGCTCTGGCTCTATCCTGGAATACATGTCCTCTTCTTTATCCTCCTCAGAAAGGTCAGCCTCCAACATCGGGTCTTCTTCGACATTACCATTCATAATATTCTTCAGGTTGTTTTGCTCAGTCTCAGATCCTTCCACCGAAGTCAACATGTTGCCACCAGGAGGACCTGAAGCAGGCCCATTATCAGGAGTGTCCACAGGGACTGGCTCTGCCTTGTGTGGTTCCTCAATATCAGCCGTACTCCACTGATCGCTGGTGGAGGAGACTGGGTCAATAAAAACCGCTGCCCCAGTCTCCATCAGTACTTCCTTTTCTTGGACAGCAGGAAGTCCTTCTTCAGAGTTACTAGCAGCAGATGACGACTGAAGCTCACCAGCCACTTCTGCACCATCACTGACAACCGGGTCCCCAACACCACCAACTCCTGCCTGACTATCACTTAAACTGGTACTAGAATTACCACTGCTCAAGCTCTTCTGAGAGGCCTGGGTATTGTCCAATAATGGTGGTGGCTCGCTCTTTACCTCAACTGCCAACTCCTCCTTCGCAACTGGTTTCTCAGAGGCAACCAACCCCTGCCCTTCACCAGACACCTCTCCCTCCTTGATTTCACTCCCATTAGCACTAGCTATTGGTTCAGCAGTAGTGCTAGCTTCCGTACAAGTGTCACCCTGTGGAACAACACTGCCTGAATTTTCACTCCTACTAATAGTACCCTCGCTAGTAATTTCTTCTCTCGTGACGTTGTCATGACTAGCTGAAGTGGCTACCGGCACAGTTTTCCCAGCGGTGGACTCCACTTCAGGAGGAGAAACGTTAGTGGTTAGATTGACACTTTCACTTTTAGTGACTATATCATCCGCTCTGGTCACTGCAGAATCTCCACCAGTTCCAAGTTCTGGAGGTATCTGACTGTCTGATGGTCCATCAAGAACAGGTGGGAAAACCTTGGGTTTGGAGGGCTCATTTGGAGGCTTGGTAATAATAGCATTGGGCAGGTACAGTTCTTCAGAGGCAGCTGTGGGTACAAAGCTGCTCACTGAGACTGGGATTTGTACAGGTGGCTGCGGCTGCGGCTGTGGCTGGTATGGGTTGCTAGAAACGGCTGCTACTTTCTTCTTAAAATCCTCCTTTACTTGACTGTCTTTCACTTGATTATCCGAACTTTCTCCTGAACTAGTCTTCTCTGGCAAAACTGGTGCACTGTCTTTACTCTTAACATTCACTTCAGTGTTGGTACTGGGGTCAATTATCTTTATGGCACTCGATCTTTTCTTCGTTGTCTGTGGCAGACTCGCTGACTGCTGCGGTTGCTGTTGCTGCAAGTGTTGCTGATGTTGCTGCTGCTGCTGTTCTGGAGTGAACACCATCATGGTGTTATGTCCCGGCCTCAGTAATGGCGCCTGTTGAGGAGCCTGTAGCTGAGGTTGCTGTGCCTGCAACGCCAACTGGGAGGTCATCATTTGAGCCGCAGCTGCGGGATTCGGCATCAAGTTGATGGGCATCTGGGTACCCTGGCCGGGTAGGTAAGGGGTATATTGGTGAGGGAATTGTTGCTGAGTCACCACCTGTTGTTGGGGTGGGTACAGAGGTGGCTGTCTCCCTACTGACTGCATCATGTTGCCTGTTAGACTAGGCCTGGGTGCCATGGGGGCTGGATATCCAGCAATAGTAGGAGTGTTCGCTAGTAGCACCCGGTGGTGTGCCTGCGGAGGTCGCATCTAGGAAATAAAGTCATCAAGATGGCAACATAGTCAACAACAAGTAGCCTCTGCGCCATATCTTAATTCAGTGATACTTACCGGGTTGTAACCAGCTCCATGTGAATGGAAAATACTTGGCTGTTGTGCTCTGTGCTGAAAATTCCTTAAAACAACAAGAAAAAGTTTCACATTCAAAAAAGAAAAACAATACAGTTGAAATATAGATGCCAACACTGAGCAAAGAATTGAAACTGTCAGGAAGTTATTTTTAGAAAACATTAACCAGTAGCTATATTTAGACCAGTAACTTACCCTCCATGGTGTGGCTGGATGACATCTCTGTTTGAACGACCACGATTATTGTGCCTAGTTTGTGGAATACTAGAAGTTTGGGGATTCATCATTGAAAAGGGAGGACTGGGAGAATTATACTAGTAAAATTGACACTATCAGGGGGCTAAATTAACCCCCAAGAGTTTTTCTTTTAAATAGAACAATTTTGAAAGAGCCAGGGTGAAAAATTGAGTTGCTAGCTGCAAGGCAAGAGAATGGATCTGTACATATAAAGGAAAAGCACATGGGCGACTAAATTAAATAAAAATTACACACAAAATTATATTTGAGTACTTTCCTATGATTAGGACACTATTACAAAAAAAAAAAAAAAAGGAAAAAAAAATCACTTTAAGTTGTGCATGCCACAGTAAGCCTACTTAGCAAATTAAGCTTGCATCACATCGACAAAGGCTCTCGATATAGATGCTAATAGCTATCCCACTGACTCTTCTAAATAGTTCTAGTCAAACACAATTTAAGAATTGTATAATATCCACATAACTCTGATTAATAGTAATGGCACTTGCTCAACCCACAAGCCTCATGCAAACTGATTGAATTATGTGCATCAGCCCACAACATGACTCTGCATTTTTCTTGAAGGGAAAAAAAAAACAAACTTGGACCTAGTCCAAATTCATACATATTCCCTCATAAAATTGGAGCGCCCCAATCCAGTCCAGATTAGAACCAGACACTTAAAATTACTACATCAGCCACACAACTTAAAACCACTTCTGAGAAACTCCCACTCACAATTAAAAATTCTGTTAAAGGTCAACCAACAAACACCATAATGAATACACAAGTCACATGGTGCCCTCACAATGATACAATGAATTGATTCTTACCTTCTGGTAAGATGCCTGAACACCCTTTGCACAGTCTTTAAACAAGTGCTCTTCCTATATCAATGTGTTGCTAGGTACCCGAGGGTCGCCCTGACTTTTGCGAGATCAAAAAGAATCGGCCGGACTTTAGCTGGTGGGATAGTTGGGTGTCACGTACTGTGCGAACAGTCAGTTGTTCTAATTTCTTTCCTGTCGACTTTTGAAGGAGAGTTCTGCTTATAATCAAGTAGTTTGGTAGGTTGGGAGAAAGCGGAGTCAATTACAAACCACACAAACTGATCTTCTCGTGTTATTTTCTGTAGCCAAGACAGACTACAGACACTCGGAGTCTTATTGTAACAAATAAACTAAAACAATAGTTTCACTATTCTACGATATAGACTACACTAAGTTCCAAAAACTTCAGATTCGTAAAGATATAATCCTGAGGGTACTGTGTACCTAGGGTTAGAAGCAGCCAGATTATAAAGGAAGGGCAAAGGTTAACACGCGGGTGTTTGTCTATTTTTAGGAAACAGACGAAATATTGAAAAGAGCACAGGGCGCGGGTGCTCTGCGGGTTTGAGGGTGTGGTTGAGTATTATTCTTTGCGCGCTAAAAGTTGTACTCCACAGTCTGTCGGCTGAATTCTGTATAGCAGTGGCCTAATGCTTAGCTAAGTATATACATGCTGACCTTAGTAAGGTTTTAATGATCTAAGATCAAGTAGGAATGCTTGTTAACAAATTCCAATAAGAATTCAAGAGAAAACGAATAGGAGATCCCCTTATCCTGTCCCCCTCGTCCCCTTATCCTGTCCCCCTCGTCCCCTTATCCTGTCCCCCTCGTCCCCTTATCCTGTCTCCCTCGTCCCCTTATCCTGTCCCCCTGCATATGCTACTGACACTGAAGATTGAACAGTGCAACAATGGTTGACGTAATCTAGTAATTTTTAGATAATTTAAATGCTTCGAAGCTATACTTCAGTCATTATTGACCAGAGCCAATCCTAAACAGCTTGCACATACATTCATGCGTGCACACATGCACATGCACACACAATCACTGACACTTGAACACAAATAGCAATTTGTTAACAAACACACATATCTTGTGACAATGGAAACTTACCACAAATAATGAATAAGTAGAAACACAATGCATAGATTGAAGGAATATACATCAATTTGTATTGTTGATGGTTTTCTTAATCTGTGTCTGTCGTAAAAGAATCATGCGATGTAATAGGAATATTACAACAGATTCTGCATTAAACTAATCAGAGTTATTTCAATACTGATGAAGAGCTCTGATTTCATTTTTATTCCGCTAACAAGCATAGCCCTCAGGCTTTGTGGTAGGTAGCATTGACAATATTCACATTAATTGATGATGGCTGTAGTAATTGAATTAGAAATCATAATAGTTAAAATAACAATTACTTTTGGCAGTGAGTTTACTCTGTCTATTCATTATAATTGGCTGGCTGATGCTTCTGTGAAGTTGATTACCAACTCAAGTGCAATACAGAAGGATAGGAGCAAGAGCAAGTCAAAAAGTGGAGGGGGGGGGGGGGGGGCTTAGTCAGTTGTACATATCTCAGGAAAAAAAAAAGAAGATTAAACAACTATAGTCCTGGAGTATGACTGCTTTGAAGAAAGCTACTTGCATGTAACTATGGTAAAGAGGTGAAAATGAAAATTGAAGGGGCTGAGGCCACCCTCAAATACTAAATCAGTTACACTTTTTGGCTACCTTTTCTAAAAAATATATAGCTACAAAAAAAAAAAAAAACTTTTGATTTTCTTCAAACCCTTTTGAATTGAAGCAAACATTTTTAAGCAAATGGTTACACTCATACTATCTAGCTATAGCTACTATGAAATGTGAAAAAGTGGGTGGTAGTTGCCCTTCTGTCCCCCTTTTCCTACCCCGCCTCCCCCCACCCCCGCCTCCCTCCCACCATTACAAATGTGTTACAGGACTTCCTATAACACGGATTTAAGCAAATTTCAAGGACCATTCTCTTTAAAGTAACTTCACACTTCCCTTTATAAGTACTTTGATGATTCATTTTGAGCTACAAAAGCTCAAGCATGTCACTCAAGAGTTTCATAGTTAAATGATATTCATAGCTACTGTGAATGACATTGTTTTCCTTAAATACCACCAGTACACATACTAGCTATCAGAACACAGTTATTAGCTTGCTACCCTTAATAGAGTTGTCGTACTACACCATCATCACCCATTTCATGATCGAATTTTTGGACCCACATACAGTAAAATCAGATACAATTCGGTATCTTCACCTACAGACGATAAATTATCAAGTAAAAAACGGAAAGAATCAAACTGTGATATTGGAAGAGTCCAAAATTCCTAAGTCCTTACGCAATACTATTTGACAGAGTTGGCTAGGATTATTGTACAATTTCCAACATTTTTTGGCCTCAGTTGCACGATGCTCCACAATCGTTCAACAGCCCCTCCCTCTAAGTTGCCAAGCGATAGCTCCTCCCACATTTTTGTTTGAAATGCGGCGCACGAAAACTGCAGAAGCTAAGGAAAAGAAGAACTGAGGGTAGATGGTCTGGAGTATTGCTGTAGTTGCAGTTGGCGTAAGTTAGTCAGAGCCTAGCTAAGCCTAATTCCTTACAATAAGTTAAACTGCAATACTATTTGATTTTTTGACTGAGTTGGCTAGGCTTATTGTACAATTTCCGGTTGACATGAAGCTACCTGTTCTTGTTGATGTAACTCATTTTTTCATGGGTTCTTGCAGCACTAACATATGTGTTATGCCATGTTAGAATGGCAATAAGAAGTGTACTGTAAAAAGAGAGCACTAAACAGAATTTGGGTTTTTGGGTTTGATTTGGGAATGTCTTTGGGATTAGGGAAAGTGTAGTCATGATTAAGCAATACCTTCTCTTATTCTTAGATGGATTACATTATAGCAATCACAAAACCATTGGGTAAAAGATTGACATAAACAGAAATAGCATGAACAGCACAGAATGATAAATTTTCTTTATACAACAGCAGAGGTGCTCGATCTTTTGGATAGCCATGAAGTCATGGAAGATGACATGATGTCTTCGCTTGATACTCCTGATTTAGATGCTGAAAGTGTAGACGAATATTATGCTGAAGGTGATGGCTTTGCTAGTGATGGGTCAGCAATGCTTGTACCTCCAGAATACTTAATGCAGTGATCATTCTCCATGGAATCCAGTGTCAAAAGAAGAACTGATGGCTTTTGTCGGTTTAGTTATTGCTATGGGTATAGTGTCCCTTCCATCACTAACTGATTACTGGTCAATAGAGCCTATGCACTGTCATTCTTGGTTCCGGCTAGTAATGCCTCATGATCGCTTTATACAAATTCTTCGCTATATCCATGTTGTTCACAACAATACTGCTCTATCAAGGACAGATCCTCAGTTTGATAAACTATGGAAAATTCGCCCACTCATAGATTGCTTGGGAAAATTATCCAAATTTTCAATGTTTTTTCTCTTTCCATACTTCAATCACTCAAATGCATATCAAACGATACTTTTAAAATGTTCCAATTACCATAAAATTGAGATGATTCAGCAAACGTAAGTACAATAGCATCTTAGAGTAATACAACTGATACTATAAATAAGGTTATGAACATATAAATAGTATAATAGCTTAGCGTTTAAAACGTTCCATTACAGGAATATACAATATTTTCTATCATGGTGATAACATCTCGTTACCATGGCAACTTGATGACATCATAGATGTTGAATCTGAAAGAAAAAGTATTATTTAATAACATACTAACTTAACATCAAGTATAAATGCTTGTTGTTGATGTTATTCACAATTTAAGTGAACTCCTTAAAAATGTGCTTTTTTGGCTTCCCTAATTCAGTAGTTAAAGGGTTAAATCTTGCAAAGATATGAGAAATAGCTATTACTATACTTTGTCAGAGTGTGATATGCAGGAATGTTGCTAAGTAATACAGAGGATTTCAATTAGGATGAATTTTATCTGTTGTGCTTCCTGGTGACTACCACTTACAGCTAATATGCTGCTTGATATGTAGTTGCTATGTTGACAATTATAATAAAATCAGATTACTTTGAAGAAAGTCTAGTCAGTTACGTCCTGCCATTAGTTAGTTAGTTGTCCTGCAATAGCTAGCAAAATTACTATTTAATGACTGACGAGACACTAAAAATATTTACTGTACGGTTTCAAATATCCAGATATTTTTACTCTTTGAGGGTTCAAACTTACTATGTTGTAATAGTTATATCACTACTTCACACTAATAATTGTGTCACACAATTCTTTAAACATCAGTCATAGGTAGGGGGAATTATTACAGGACTGAGTGAAATAATTATAAACTTTATGTGAACGAAAGAATAGGTCCTATAGAGCTACAAATTACTATGACAAATTTTGTGTAATTATGCAAAAAAAGAATACTACATCAAGTAAGCTCTCCTATTGTTTTGTCACTCTCACTTCTAGTTCGTTGAAACACAAGTCCATGCTTTAGCAAAATGTTGAAGTATTATGTATTAAATGAATACTGAAGCAATCTCTTAGCAGACCTCTACTGCTTTACTGCTAGAATATGGCAGTGATTGAAAATAAAGATTACCTGGATAGCTAGATGTGACTGTATGTGTATATATAATTATATTCCTAAAGTTTGTTTGATCATTTGTTGTTTACCTGATGCAGGCATTTACAGAGGAGTGGACGTCTAGTTGTGATAAATCAAGTTTGGCTGAATGAAGGCACAGGTGCATAAGTGAAACAATGGCAGTTCAACAATTCTCAGCGTCAAATTCTTCTCTGGATGTGAGAGATACTGAGGCAAATTCTATTATTGAGCAAGATCAAGTAAGTACATGACTGATTCGGGGAACGCTGCTTTATTTCTCCACACTGATTGTGATGTGGGGTGTGCCGTCTGATATAATAATCAAAATCTATAGTCATAAAGGTAGGGGCGGATTTAGGTGGGGCTCGACTGGTGTCGTATGAGCCCCCTTTTTCAGAATGAACCCTCATTTTAACTACTCTTACCTGTATGTAAGTGGAAATAAAAGTATACTGTAATAGAAATAACTTTTTGTTTGTCATTGTTTTTCCTCGTCCCCCCAGTAATTGGTTGTCTCGTTAACCAGCCGTTCTTGGAAGAAAAAAAAAAATGAAACTGATTTATGAGAAAATTATGATAATATTACAAAGGCATTGTAAATAATTTTCATTTTTTTCCTCATAAATCAGTTTCATTTCTTCATGATTAGCTTATATATTCACTATTTTTCTTTATTGTAGACAAAAATACCTTAGATTTATTTATTTATTGTTTTCCTGATTTTGTAGCAGTATTGTTTCAGTGCCAGACAATCACATTTTAATGCTATTTATTGTGTGAATGAGTTGGAATATAATCTTGTAGGAAATACAGTATAGCCAACATTTTTTTCAGAAGTAGCTATAACTATTCAAGCCCTTCTTGAAAAAATAGCCCCCTCTAAAAAAATCCTAGATCTGCTCCTGAAACGTTCATAAGAAGTATGATCATGATTTGTTTATCTGTGAGTAAAAAAAGCAAATGAACATAAGGGTGGGAATATTGCTTCTATCAGTTAGACAGCCATCTACCTAGCACCAATTCACTCTCTATTCTAAAAAAGTATTAGCTAATCAGTCACTTTGAAGGAAATTTATACAATGCGAGACACTGTATACTTTCATAAATGAACAGTCATATGCCACACTATATTATTCTAATACAAGCAATTTTGCACCACACAGTGGCACTAGCTTTATTATTTTCTACCTCTTGGTTTAGTTGTACAAGATACCCCATCCCCAGCTTTCTTTCTTCCTGCCATCTCAGCTTTCTTATCTTCCTCCTGTCCTCTCTCCAGCTCTTTATTGGATTCCCTTCTTCTCCTGCTTTACATGATTTACATGATTGTGGTCTTAAGCTTCTTGAAGCTATTGTCTTCCTTTTTAAAATTTCACTGTCCTTTCCCCACTATTAGCTAACATAGTCATCATTCCCATAATCACCTTCGTTTCCTTAATCACCTTGTATTGAATGTAATGATGCTTTACCCATTTAGTATGTGGTGATGCTTTGGTTCAGCAATTAATATGCACACCATCCGTCATTGTTACTTACACACAAAATTGATATATAAGCTTTTTTCAAATTAGGAATGGAGTAGCATGATGTAGAATTGATCCATGTTCCACTTGGTTTAGACACATCAGTCCACTTATTTTCTCACTTACTTTTCTTGACTTATACACACCACTGTCACCATCGTTAATGATGACTCTTTACCAACCCGACTCTGCTTATTCACACACACACACACACACACATACCACCGTGTTGTAGTTATGCCACACGATGCTTTACCAACCAGTCTCGACCCATTAATTATTCATGAATACACACATTGTCGTTGCCTCCATAACTGACAGACAAGTGTATTAGTAGATTATACCACAACATGGAGGTTGGTGTGGGATTTGCACAACTGAGGGCCTATGGCCCTAGGCTAGTGTAAATCCGGTACAGATGACGAACACAGATCGAATGGTGTAACTGACTTGTTCCATGGCTCTAAGCTATAGGAAATGCATAAAAACTCATTTGATTGGACGGTTCACTTGTTCACCTCCTAGAACGTGAGTATGAAATGTATTTACAGTGAACTGAGCAATCTGATGGGATGGTCTGAATGTACCATATGGTACAATTATAGATTATTAGTGGTAGTATTGTTTGACCGCATTATTTAAATTATACAATTAGTGTATTAGGTTTCGGTGTCATGAAAACACAATTTCTACACTTAACTAAGCAATTATATCAATGAACTAGCTACTGATGATTATCTAGCTAGCTTTATAGACCATATTCAGAGTTATTAAGCAGGACAGGTTATTTGATTGTGTTTGTAGAGAATTCCTTCTGAAAGTTGGAAACCTTGGAGAAGAATAAATCATGACTCTGCAGGTACTGTTGAGGCACAGACTCAGGAGTTGTACCGCAGGTTCCAAGGGATACTCAACAAACTCACTCCACAGAAGTTCCAGACTTTGGCTGAGCAAGCCCTCAAGCTAGATATCAATTCTGAGGAGAGGCTTAGTGGCTGCATTGATAAAGTTTATACTAAGGTACACCTTATACATTGGTTAGCATCACATGAGTCACCAATTGGGGCTGAAAAGGTATGTTTCCAGGTAAACATAGTTACACTAGCTAGTAATAAACTAGTGGTGTACTTGAGCACAAATGGTGAGCGAGCCTCCCTAGTTAGTTTACATAAGATTACAGTATTGTGATTATTTTTAACTTCTAAAGACAGCTAAAATATTTATTTGCTACTAACAAGTAAATGTTGTGCTTTTCTTTAGATAAGCAGTAACTGTAATGCACAACACTTTCAAACTTACATGTTTGCTGAAAATATCAACACAAAAGTTACCTTTGTGCTTAGACTATTGATTGGACAAGGGATTTTCAGGCAAGGAATAATATTGTTACATAGGGAGTTTAACTATGACAAATAGCGCATAACTTACCACCACCACTAATTCGAATAAAAAATGAATTCTGGTAAGTTCGTAAGTTTTAACTGCACCCGCAAAATAATTCAAAGTGGTAATATGAATGATATGGTTAAAGAGTGATAAATCAACAGATCCTCTTCAGGGAATATGGGACGAGATCGACCTCCTAGCAAACACAAAAATGAGAGTGTCAAAGTACGAAATGGCATATGTACATCCAAACACATATAAACAAACAAACATCCGCGATTTTCACTTTGCCCAAAGCTAGCAGTGCTTTTTGTATCTGCATGTTTCATTTAAATTTCACTAATTTTTGTAACCTGATGAATACAGCAGTATGATCGTCAAAGCGTCACTGAAATATTAAATTAAAAAATATCGATTACTATTATTATTATTATTATCATTATTATTTCAGGCTTTAGAAGAAGAACCAATGTATGCAATGGCTTATGCCAACCTGTGTAAGGTGATGAGCCCCATTACGGTCGAGTATACATCTAAAGATGGCAAGACCAAGCGGACCAACTTCAGGAGAATGCTCCTTACCAAATACCAGAGAGAATATGAGAAGGACAAGAAGGATGACGAGAGTTTGGAGACCATGCAGAAGGAAATAGAGAGTGCAGAAACGGTGAGACATGGGCTGGGAGAATTGTAAGATATAGTTATAGAAGTAATCTGTTTTAGGGGCTTGACTGGTGGTGTGTGTGTATGTGTGTGTACATATGTGTGTGTGTGTGTGTGTGTGATGTGCATATGTAATGTGTGTGTTGGCTGTGTGGAGAGAGGCTGTGTCCTCGGCTTAGGGCCTGAGGTCTGAATTCAAGCCCCACTCAGGCAATGCTGGTTTTTCCATCTGCCTCCCACCTGTCTATCCAGCTGTGATTTGGTACCTGACATTTGCTAGGGTGCAAATTCAAGGCCATTTCTCATAAAACAGCAATAGTCCAGGTGGGACTTTGAGTGCCCATACCACTTGCACAGCTCACAGTGTCTGAGTTAGTGCACAGGCATCCTGGCTCTGTCAAGTGCGCGTGACCATCAAATGGCAGCAAGACAATTAGCATTTTTGCATTTGAGTGTATGTGTGTGGTGTGTGTGTGTATGATGGTGTATATACAGGACCAGAAGCGTGCTACTCTGAAGGAAGAGATGGAATCGACATTGAAAAAGACTAGGAAGAGATCCCTGGGAAACATCAGGTTCAATGGAGAATTATTCAAGTTGCAGATGTTGTCAGAGACCATCATGCATGAGTGTATTACTCGTTTACTCAAGTCTTCATCGGATGAGGAGAGTTTGGAGTGTTTTGCCAGACTTATCACTACCACTGGCAAAGGCCTGGACAAAGAAGCAGCAAAGGTAGATTTGATGGAGTAAGTAAGGATTGTGGGTTTAAAAGTAGTCCATTATTTCTGGCAGTATGACGGTGTCATGTTTTGATATTGCTAAAAATATGTTTTCTGTAGGTGCGTATTGATACCTATTTTAAGCGTATCAATGAGAAAGGCAAGATTCCTGCCAGAGTCCGCTTCAAGCTACAAGATGTGAAAGAGTTGAGAGGGAACTGCTGGATACCTCGAGTGAGTGAATGATCAACAATTAATGACAATAGATCAGGTTTGAGAACAAGAGAGTGTGTGCGGTGGAGTTGAGTTCTTCCAAGTTAGATTATTTAATCAACAATTTTGAGAAATTATTATTTATCCTGTCCCTCCATTCACACATTAAATTGTCAAAGGCAAGTTCAAACTTATACTCAATTTTATGACACATGAGACGTGAATTTCACCTAATGTACAAGCTATATACTATGGCATTATGTAATCTTTTTGTGTTGGTAACATGAAAAGGTTCAGAGTATTCAGCAATAGGAGTTAGAAATATTGGGGTAGGAGTGGGCAGGAGTTAGGTGTGCCTGTTAACTTCTTACTGTATGTTTTTGAGTTGCTTTAGCAATGACTTCTTCCCAACTTGACTTTAGAAAAAGCAAGTGAATGGGAAATACCAACTATAAATGGAATAAATATAGGATATTTTCAATATTTCCAGAAAAACAAAAACAAATTTAAAGCAATTCAACCTTTCTTATTACTTGGATAACATCCCCAAAACAGTTGTGTGGTATGTGGGCTATGAATGCTGAGTTCCTTAGTTGCTTGAGATTTCTGGAGCATACCTATTTAAATATTCTTTAGTTTTAACTTCTTTCCCATTTTTATTTTTTCATCCTCTTTGATTCATTCCTTTATTCTTTCATGTATTCTCCTTGTATCTCCCCTCACCTTATTTTCTATTTTATTCACTTTTTAAGTCTTTCTTTTTCCTATTTCTTCCCCCTTTTCCCCCGTTCTTATTTTCTTTCTTCTTAGAAATGTACTATATATTATAATTAAACTAAATTTGTATGCACATATTTCACAACAATGATATGCTAAATATTCTTCAGTCTGAATCATGCTCTTGTGTGTGTATTGAAGGTTAACACTACCATGGTGTTCATTTTTCTTTAGAGGTTGTGGGGACATACAGTTAGTTAGAACTTATAAAGTACTTTTCTTAGTCACCTCATATATATTAAAATATAAGTACCAATAGCTGGTATCACCACATACTAAGCATCTTTGTGCTGTGTGATAGACAGTAGCCAGCATGTAATGCCTTTATTCCAAAGCATGCTATAGCTACTGTATAGTCACATCATCCATGATACACTAGCTAAAATTTATTACCATTAGTTTCGCGCTGAAGCTGCACAGAAGTCTATCCAGTCAAAGATACACAAACTGAGAAGCAGTAGAAAAGGAAAAGGTAGCATTGGGCAGGTGAGGTGTGGTCATTTAGCCCCCAATGAAGTGTTAATTATAGCTGAATGTTTTCTAGAGCCAATTGGCACCTACTAGTTTCAGACCTGCTGCTGGGTGGAAGAAAGCTGGAGCTGCACGGACAGCTAATGGAGCAAAATCATCAAAGGCTCCTCCCAGGTAACATAGTACTGCAGAGGTGGAAGAAGCAAACTTGTATTGGTCAGGCAAAAATTTAAAGTGAGAATATTGATAAACATTTACATAGCTACATAAAAATAAGAGTCGTGAGTCTTTTAATTATGGTCCAAAATTAATATTGGTTGGCCAGTGTCTGCTCCCTCACCTCACATGTTCTACACATTAATTAAGATGTGTTTTTGGTGAGTGAGCGAAGCAAGCATGACTGTTGGGGTGAACAATTGAAAATTTGGTATATGTTATAAAATTATAAATTTTATATATATGCATGGATGGTACATATGCCTCTTAAACGCATGCGTGGGTGCCTTTTTCTCCTAGAAACACAGCCATCTGATACTACAACATTAAGCAAACCTTATTTTTAAACTTAGACTCCAAATTGTATGAAAATTTCTGGGAAACGCTTGTTTTTTCAAGTCGCAAAAGTTGTAGTGACTGGTTACTATGGCATTGCCAGACACTATTTAAAAACTCTGCCTCTTTTTGGCAGCTGAGTAGTGCTGGTATATAGGCAATGGCTTAATATAGAAGCTGCTACTATTTGGTGAAGCTGAGGTAAGTAGAAATTCCATTAGCTAATATTGCAAAAATAACTCTAGCTTTTTTTTGTAGCCGAGAGCTTGCTGTCAAAAGTTGGTAATTGAGATAGTCTGTATGGCTTAAACTTTATATTACAGAAGTTACACACCCAGGAAAAATGAGGTAGAATTGTTTGCTAAAATTAATGGTCAATTGCCTTTATGCAATACTTTTAGAAATTGAATTCATCATGAAGTATAAAAATAATAGCTGCTTCAGGTAAAATAATCATATAACAATACTGTATAGTTTTATGTAACTTAACTAGGCAGGCTCGCTAGTTATTTGTGCTCAAGCACACTAGTTGTTTGATTACTGATATGCAGCTAGCTACTCCTTGCAATTATCCTTCATTTCAGTTCGTCTACTGATCCTGGATCTAAATCTCAAGTGGATTCTTTTACCAACAAAGAGACACTGATTTTATCAGTTCCCAGACTTTCTCGTACTACTCCAGAAGCTGAGAAGAAGTCTCTTCTTCAGACTGTCCCAGTTGCCAAACCACCCTCCAGGGATTCACCCTGAACAAACTCTTTTTTTCCCCTTTTTTTTCTTCTTTTTTTTTACAAATTTCATAATAAGAAGAAATATTCCTGTGTGACTAGGTAGCTAAACTCATATTTTTCTTTTGATCAAAATCACTAGTCTTAAAAAGTTTAATAACAAATTTTGTCTATGTTTTTGTATTAAATCATGATTAAAAAGGAATAACAAGATGTATAAATTATAAAATGTCATTTGAAATATATATGAATTAGTGATTAATAATAACTATGAGGTTAGATGTATTCTCTCTCTTTCACAGGCTTTTTTATTAAAAATATTTGGTTGCCGCCGGGAATCGAACCCAGGACCACTTGCTTAACTCACAAGTGCTCTGCCACTGAGTTATGACAACCAGCTGGCAAACAAACAGTCCGATTCTGTATTTATACTGTTAAGGGGTACTGCTATGCTACAATATCACTCTCAACAGACCAATGAAATTTCTCTTTTTTTCAAAGATTTTTTTTATTTGTTGAATTTTTTTACTTTTTCGATTCCCAGTGATGGTGACCAAATAATATTAATTCTGTATTGTTTTAAAAAAGCCTGTGAAAGAGAGAGAATACATCTAATGAGTAAAAGAAGGCTGAGATAGAAATTAAGAAAAACTATAAGGTTAGAGATATAGTATTTATTTTTAAATTTTAGGAGTGCAATTACAGCTTTTTGTAGTGGTCACATTTATTCATGCTTCAATTAATTTTGCTCAACACTTTTAAACTCCTGAGGTCTACAGGGCATATAAAGGAGAATTTTAACATGATTTTTTACCTCAGGTTCTTTATATTGAAATTTAAAGAAGTTATAGCTAGTTGTGCACAAAAAAAAAAAACCCTCCAAAATAACTTATTATTCCTGCATTTTGATCCATACTGATTTCAAATGCATAATCCCACACTTAAACATAATCTCTTTATGGAGAAGTGGAGTGAGAGAGAGAGTGGTATATGAGAAGATTGAGCTCTTAATTGATTTCCAACTATATATTCTTTAGCTTCTGAACTTTTACACTGTAGAGTCTTCCATAAGGCTCAAGGGCTGAAACGTATTATGCTACTTATATCAAGGTATTAAAGAAGTTACCAAAAGTAGCAATGAAAATCTACGACACTCACTATATTAATGAGGTGCTAATAGTGGGCTAATCTCATCTGTCCTCCTGTGTTATGTCGTGTCCATGTTGCATTCTTTCTCGCTCGTCCTCCAGGTTATACCAGTGATGAGCCTGACTAGTATTATTATTGACTCTTTTGTAATAGATGGTTCACTTTAGCTATTTGCACATTCAGCAAATTCGTAAATGAGTCAATTGCTCTGCCACTTGACTTAGATTTTTTGTCTTGCTGGTGAATCAATTACCATAGGCGATTAGAATTGGTGACGACACAGGTCACTATAATGTGGTAGAAACTTCATGGATAGCATTCATAAAGTAATAATAATAATAATAATAATATTGTTCAATGTGCTTATGAATGAACAAGAGTTAATGATGGTGAGGTCATGCATGGAATGGGAACAGCAGTCACATCCAGGAGTGGATACCCTACTAATAACAGGGAGGGGCAAACATAACATATGTAGTGCATGTATCCGGACATTTATTTAGACTGAAGAGTAAATAGCACGTAGTTGCTGCAAGTATTGGTACCCTCGTATATCAATGCAATAAACTTGACTCAAGAAATGGGGGGGTTTCTCCCTGGATCGCCCTCTTCCCCCTTTCCACCTGGCATCGGTGCAGACGCCTCAGTCAAGCCTTGTGCGGCTGCGAAGATAGACTGGAGCACAAATATAGGTAAAGATCGCTACATTCACCCCTCCCACAATTAATTTAGCTGTTTTGATCGGGACCGGTGAGAAGAACCGTGTAGGAGACGCCCCCGCCAGTGAGTTGTGGGTAGTTACCTGATACCTCTTCTAACACGTATATTGGGAGTACTTCAGTGGCTTAGAGGCCACAGAAGCCACCTTATAATTTTCTGTGGGTACGCCGTTTCAAATATCTTGCGCTGTAGGTTCAACTACAAAAAAAACTAAAAAAAAAAGGACTCCCCTACCCCCTGAGTACAATTTATTACACGCTTGGTAAAATTGACCTCTTTGATACTTTTAAGTCTCACTGGGGAGTACCAAAGAAGGGGTGTTTTTTTGTGAGGAGTAAGACCAATTTTGTGAGTATCCAAAGAAGCAGAGGGGTAGTCAGACTATGATTTACTGTAGGGGGTATTTAGTGAGGCTGCACAGCAAAAGTCTAGAATTGTGAACTTGGGATAAAAGCATAAAACTAGGTATTATAGAGAAACATAAGACTGGGGCTGCTATGGAGATATCATGATGAGTAACTAACATGCACATGAATGTTAGGTGGCTAGGTTTGTCTGGTGAAGACAAGTCTATGTAGGTAGAACTAGCCAGCACTATTGTAGCAGTGTGGCTAGGAGGTTGCCACGACAATGACCAGTGACAACTGAGGGCAGGACTGAACAAGTAAACTGAAGGCACTCAGTAAATTGTAAATTACTTCTAGAACATTCTTTGTATCATGTCATATATAAATGTGATTATACTAACTTCACATCTAGTCACCTATGCACATGCACTTATATGATCAATCATGGAGACACTGAGGCCGATAATGAAATAGAATATTTATTTCCGTGCAACAACACTAGCTACTGATGTGTTATTATAAATTTGTAATAATGTGGATTCTAAGAATGCCATTATGGTATAGTAGAGGAGCAATTCCTAGTGATGAAACTTTGAATATGGAAGGTCATGAATTGAGTTGTTCTAGGATCGAACCATGGAATATTGAGACTCTAGAAAAATGGTTGTCTCTCCACCTTCCCTCTTTCCTCCTTCCCCCGCCCCTTTTTTTAATTCTCATTATTCTATCTGGTCAATTTGTGTGTGGCATAGTGGTGATAATTTGATTAAGTCAATTGTGACTATATCAAGAACAAATAGTATTGTAAGCTGTTATTATTGGTACTCTTCTGGAGTTTATGTGTCTGTACATTATAATAACTGATTAGAACTACTGATATAGCTATTATATGATTGTGTTTTATCTTTAGAAGTATGTTAGAATAATTGATTAGAAGATCTTGGTAAAATTTACAATATCGTTTGCAAAGAAAAGAATTCGCGTGAACTAGAAATTTATCCCCTGTAGGCATTTCTCAATATATGGCTCAAAGAACAGGAGCAGGGTCTCATCACAGAAGACGCCAACATGGTGCCAGGGAAATGGTATGCATACATACTTAAATATATGCATGTACAAACCTGTTTAATTCTAAGTATAGGGATGACTATGTTTATGGCGTCTCAATTCAAATATAAAAACCAGACAATCGTCGGATTTAATTTGATGAACGCATCAAAAGCAATAGTTTAGTTTAAAATTATAGAGCTATTTGGTGAATTTTATTTGGTGAGTCTAGAACCCTCAATACAATTTGAGGTTTGTATGTTTTGATAGACAGTCATTACATGGGAGGTTGGGACTGGCAATGTCGTTACCATTAGGAGAATTTAGGTAAGCAACATGTTTTTATAATAGTCAAATTTAATAGTTGATGCCAATTCTTTTAAATAGAAAGGCTTCAGCTAAACCTTTGATTCAGATTTAGCTATAGTTCAATAAGTTTCTCAAGATATATATATATAAATTATATTACGAACAGGTGCCCCACCATGATGTACTAACTTTTGTTAATTAGGAATGCAGGAACATAAGGTTTTTTTTTATCCATTCTCTATCACCTTGTTTAGTTTCATCAATCAACTGAGACACAGGTTCAGGAGTTGTACCGCAAGTTCCAAGGGATACTCAACAAACTCACTCCACAGAAGTTCCAGGCTTTGGCTGAACAAGCCCTCAAGCTGGAGATCAATTCTGAGGAGAGGCTTAGTGGCTGCATTGACAAGATTTTCACAAAGGTAAAGTTACAATTCTTAATTTTTATTTTATTTTATGGCTATGTCCTGTTTCTAGGCCTTAGAGGAGCCCAACTTTAGCATAGCCTATGCCAACCTGTGTAAGGTGATGAGCCCCATTAAGGTCGAGTATACATCTGAAGATGGCAAGACCAAGCAGACCAACTTCAGGAGAATGCTCCTTACCAAATGCCAGAGAGAATTTGAGAAGGACAAGAAAGATGACGAGAGTTTGGAGACCATGCAGAAGGAAATAGAGAGTGCAGAAACTGTGAGATATGGGCTGGGAGACTTCTAAGATATAGTTGTAAAAGTAGTAAGCTGTATTAGGGGCTTGGTTGTGCTCTTGGTGGTGTATTAAAGTAACTCTCTAAGTGTATGTGTTGGTGTATATACAGGATGAGAAGCGTGCTGCTCTGAAGGTGGTGATGGAATCAACATTGACAAAGACTAGGAAGAGATCCCTGGGCAACATCAGGTTCATTGGGGAGTTGTTCAAGTTGCAGATGTTGTCAGAGACCATCATGCATGAGTGTATTACTCATTTACTCAAGTCCTCATCGGATGAGGAGAGTTTGGAGTGTTTTTCCAGACTTATCACTACCACTGGCAAAGACCTGGACAGAGAATTAGCAAAGGTAGATTTGATGGAGTTAGTAAGGATTGTGGGTCTAAAAGGAGTCCATTATTTCTGGCAGTATGATTATGTCACTTTGTTGTTGTTAAAATATTTTTTCTGTAGGTGCGTATTGATACCTATTTTAAGCGCATCAATGACATCATCAAGAAAGGAAAGATTCCCGCCAGAGTCCGCTTTATGCTACAAGATGTGATAGAGTTGAGAAAGAATTGCTGGGTACCTCGAGTGAGGCAAGACCAACAGTTGAAGACTATTGATCAGGTTGGCAGGTCCAAATAATGAAAACTAATGGGTGATGTAGTTTTAGTGTATAAGTAGAGGGTGGGGCATTAGCTATGTATGCTCTCAGTGGCCCACCTTAGTGCAGAGAGGAAATGACTTTACATACCTGAAGCACATTTTCTTTGGTATGGAGGAGTGGATTATCAAATGGAGTAAGTACAAGCATGGGTATCCCAGGCATGTGATGTTGTGCCTTCAAAGGTGTCACCAGCTGCTTGTATAATTTCGGTGGGCATCAAAAGGAGCATGTCCAGCTAGTAAAGGGACAGACCCAATGATTGCTTCTTGTAAATGTTGTTGTGAAAGCACTGAAATTGGATGCTGTGTGGTTATAGGAGAGTTCAAAGGTGCTCATCAATAGGATATGTTACAGTTCAGTGGCTTAAGTGCAAGGTTGGCTTTCATATTTCATTCGCATTCTTAAGTATTGCTGGAGCAATTTCATGTGTATATGAGATAACCTAGTTATGACTTTATCGCTTTGTACATGAATGGGTTCATTTGATGCACTATCTCCACTCGGTGTAAAAATTTGGGGTTTAGACCTGGAAAAGGGTCAACTTGTGTGTATGTATTGCTACTTCCTAAATGCTCCATGTGGAAGTTATTGTAAAGCTATAAAAAATGTGGTTCCACAATTTTGGAACTGGTTCCAGTCACTGTGTGGGTCATACCAATGCACTGTAGGATTGAACTGATGTACATTTATTGGTATGTTCGTCACTTTTCTTTATTCATGAACACACACACACACATCCATTACTCTCTTTCTTCTTGAGCCATCTCAACTCTTGTATCCTTCTCCTTTTCTCTCGTCAGCCTTTTCTTTTGTTAATCTCTCCAGTTCTCAGTCTCGCTGTCCTTCTATCTATGATTGTGGACTCAGGCATCGTGAACCTATTCCCTTTTGACTTTTTTTTGATGCCAATTAAGAATATCACAAAGAAAAATTTAAATGACATGACTTGATTTTGTTTCTTCTTTTTCAATTCAAACAAGTTGCGGGGAGTGGTTACTATGGCATTGAATCCCCTTTACTGCATATACATAATTTAAAAACTCACTTTATTTTAGTTGCTTGAGTGTTAGTTGTAACAATAGTGGAGTTTAAGGCTCGCTCACCATTTGTGCTCAAGCACACCACTTGTTGTAAGTGAACATATGCCAATTGAGACAATATTAGTGGTGTTTAAATTTGAGTCAATTGTCAATATATAATACTTATAGCACGAGTCAGAGTACAATATGGGAAAATATTTTACGAGCACGCAAAATATTTTCACGAGCCAAAGGCGAGTGAAAATGTGGCGTGAGAGTAAAATATCATTCCCATATTGTACGACGAGTGTGATAAGTGATTTATTGCTTCTTTGAAATTTTTCTCAACCGGTTACGATACAATTTTCATTGATTTTACTCGCTACGCGCGCGCTACAAGTAGCGTACAATATAAACCGTACAATATGGGAGAATACAGAACGCTCGCGTGATGCGGAAATATTCAAGTAAAAATATCAAAGCTGCAATAAATATACATACATATAATATATATATTATTATATATATATTGTATATAAGGATGTATTTGTGGCACAATTAATGAAGCCAAAGGTACTGAAGTACTCACCTTTTAAAAATGCTGAAGTCAAAGTAGTGTCGTCTTTTAGTGGCTCTCCTAATAATTAATTATGGATTGTAAACATAAGTTGAGCATACCCCAAGGCTAGCAGGGGCTACAATTCTGTACCACATGGTCATTAATTTCATTACTCTAACATATGTGCTACTCATACGCTGCTTCACAACATACTTGGGCTTCAAGAAAACTTGAGGTGAGAAACTATACGGACTTTTGGCTAATTAAAGGGCTGAACTTCATTCTGTACTCTCTTTTTCTTAGCTCATTACTCAAGGTATAAGGTAATTTAATTAATGTGTGATAGTAATTAGTATAAATGCTCAGAACTATTAAAAAAAAGAAGTTTAAAAAAATTGTAAGTGAAGAGTAACTCATTGGAAAACGAAATGGGAAAACAAAAAAATAATTTCTTTTCAGCCTTCTTTTACTCATTAGATGTATTCTCTCTCTTTCACAGTATGCGGGGTGGTTGTAAGGCACCTTGCGGCTGGTGGTGAGTAATGCGAAGGACCAGCTTTATCTATTTATTTAGATTGAGCAGTACGACTAGCAACCACAGCTAGCTAGGCTAAGTACAAGCTAGAGTGACTACTGATAGATAAAATGGATAAACTATGTCTACTGTGAAGGCAAAGCTAAAGAAATAGATTAAGTATAGATACTGAGCTTGCAGCAGCTAGGTTTCAGATTTTTCAACAAAAAGGGAATGAATACAAAAACAGAGAATAGAGTGATTTATATATATCATTGGGTTTAGTGGGTGGTGCCTACATACAGACTCAGACAGTGAGGAGACTGGGTACGGCCAAACAATCAATGGCTATGTAAACAAACCAATTAACAAGTTCAAGTTCATGCATCATTGGATGACAGATTATCTTGCACACAGAGGGTCCAGGTAGGCCTGGACACACAGGCTTTTTTTTAAACAATACAGAATTAAAAAGTATTTGGCTGTCACCAAGAATCGAACCTAAAACCGTATAGTCTCGCTGTCAACAAACCAATGAAAATTTCCTTTTTTTTTTTAAATTCTTTTTTCTTTTTGCTAGCTGGTTTCGTAGCTCAGCGGCAGAGCACTGGTGCATTTAGCTAGTGGTCCTGGGTTAAATTATTGGTAGCGACCAAACATTTTGCAATTCTTTATTGTTTAAAATATGCCTGAGAAAGAGAGAGAATACATCCAATGAACAAAGAAACAGTAGTTATCTAATGGGGAGGAGGGTAGTAATTATTACTGTTTGTGGAGTGTATTTATTATATTGTACTGTATTATCTTTGTTTTATACCACCTGGACTTGATGGAAAGTCACAAGAACTGTTTGGCAAGTTTCACACTATTGTGAATGGACTCACTCCACGAAGGTTTCAGGCATTAGCTGAGCAGGCTCTCAAGTTAGAGATCAATACTGAGGAAAAGCTCAGTGGCTGCATTGACATTGTATTTACAAAGGTACTCTTTTTTTTTCCTGGCAATTTAACCTCATTTCATTTAATACTATACCATTTAGGCTATAGAAGAGCCCAGTTTCAGCTTAGCCTGTGCCAACCTGTGTAAGGTAATGAGTCTCATTAAGGTTGATTATGTCTCAGAAGATGGCAAGACCAAGCAGACCAACTTCAGGAGAATGCTCGTTATCAAATGCCAGAGAGAATTTGAGAAGGACAAGAAGGATGACGAGAGTTTGGAGACCATGTGGAAGGAAATAGAAAGTGCAGATACAGTTAGTTGGGATTAGGTGGATGGGTAGAGTATTAAAAGTAAATTATGAAATGCAGAACGTTGTAGGTTTACTGAAGCTTTGTGGTGCTTTGTTTAACTTTTTGCTCATAAAAATAAGGACCAAAGTATTTATAGGTTGGAATACTTCCAAGGCTAGTGAATGAAGCAAATTAGAAATGAAAAAGTTAATGTTAATTTCTGGGGCTAATGGTGCAAATGAAGAGCAAGCTGATGGCATTGTTCATGGATATATCTCAGAAACTAGGAGAAAAGAAAAAAAAACGAATGAAGATGAACGAAGGGCTTGGTTTGATAAAGGTAATGAGGGCATGCAACAATTGAGAGCTACCAGGCTGGAAAATATGATTACACCTTTTGAAATGGAGTCTGAGGAACATAGAGTTGCTGTGAAGAAATAACTTTTTATTGTTGACTTGTAATTATTTAAAAAAATTCAGCACATCTTTAGTCAGTAGGATTTATTGCACCTGCAAAGCTCCAGCATTTTGCATGTGCATGCGTGTAAGCTCTGACATGAAAAACTTATTATTGTTGACTTGTAATTAAACAGTGGTAAGTTCTCCGTATGTGCCTAATTTTGACACATAGTCTGCAGGATTTCTTGAGCCAAGAAACCCAGTGACGGGTGAGAGCAAATTAGATTCTTTTTTTGAAGACACTATAAACTGACATGATTAGGTACTCATGTGGGAAGAGAGGTCCTGTACATTAATAATGTAAGCATATGATTGAGTTACACTTGAGAGGGTCTTGCTTACATTGCTTGCTTGCCAATTATATATCCATTGTGAAGAGTGGAGTTGTGACCATTCCAATTAATTGAAAAGTTTCCAAGCATTTGTTGTTTGAAAGTTGGTTCAGTTTTGCTTTTAAGCTACTTAACTCATTGTATTTACCTCAAACTGTGCGTATATTTAATATCTTATATATTTTTACATTCTAATATATTTGAGATAATACTGACAATAAGATATTTCTTTTGCAACTTCACAGTATGTTGCTAACAGTTATATGTTTGGATTGAGTTCAGTCACTTCTCATTTGATATAAAGAGCCAAGTTGCGTATGTTCTTATTTTGTACAATAAAAAAACAAACTAGCTAGAAACAAAAGATAAAAGAATTATTGCAATACAGTGTCTATGTATGTGTTGTGAATGACAATAGGAGGAAAAGTGTTCTTCTTCAAAGGAAGCAATGGATTTAGTTATAGCAACCAACAGGAGGAAGTCTCTAGGCAACATCAGGTTCATTGGGGAGTTGTACAAGTCACAGATGTTGTCAGAGACCATCATGCACGAGTGTATTACTCGATTGCTAAAGTCCTCATCGGATGAGGAGAGTTTGGAGTGTCTTGCTGTACTCATCACAGTTACTGGCAAGGATTTGGACAATGAAGTTGACAATGAAGTTTCTAAGGTAAATCACAATTACGTTCCTTAATTTGTTATTTATTCGTTTATTTGGGCTAGCGAAATAAGACACTCTAAATTTATATATTTATATATATGTGACCGTCTACAGGAAAACTGGGCACAACGCAGCACCCTTCGAAAAATTTTTTTTTTCACTTACAGAGTTATCGGCGTCCAAATATTGAGCTCTCCAAGTTTTATCGTCGTAGCTTAAGTCGTTCCCACTATAATAGACCTAACCGTTCCCTTCCGTCGGCTTGAAACAATACATTTTTAAGAAATCGATCGATCTTTTCTCGATATTTACGCACGCCGCGTTGTGCCCGGTTTTCCTGTAGACGGTCACATATTATGGCAAAGTTCAAAGAGATCAATGTGTGTCCACCCCGGGAGGCTACTTTAAATGTTAACATTAGCGCGGGTGCAAGAAATTCGGGAGAAAAGACTTCAAAATAATACCAGAAAAAACAACAACAACAAAAAAAAAACGGCAAAGAGCTACAGAGACAGAAGAGGAGAGATGTTCACAGTTAGGTCCGAGTTCATCTTCTATTCTTTTAGTGGCAGGTGACATATCTTCATTAATGCATGTTCACAGTTAGGTCCGAGTTCATCTTCTATTCTTTTAGTGGCAGGTGACATATCTTCATTCATGCGCTGTTTGTCATAGCTATATGCCTCGCATGCACAAGAATCGCGATTCTTACCTATATCATCCTAGGAAAGTTGATTGCTTACCCCTTGAAAATCCATTGTCCAATAGTCAAGTCACAAAGAGAATTCTGTGTAAGTCTTGTGCTGGTATATCCAGTGAACAAGTGTGTATGCAAATAAAAAAATATGTGTTGCTAAACTGAACAATAACATTAAATATTATCAAGAGGCTAGTGGTTAAATTTCAGTCAGACTAGCTGACTCGCCATTTGTGCTAGCACATCACTAATTGAGTCAATACATATGTTGTAGTTTCAGCTCTCCTAAAGCTTTCTTTGTCTTTGTTTTAGTCCCAAGAGATACTGTTTGGTCGTGTAGTCAATTTTACTCAGCTTGTTGTGGGTGTGCATGCAAGGTGTGCACTAAATAGTAATCAACACAACAACAGAACATGTAACTCTAATGGCTAGGAATGGTACAGCACGCCGTAATTCATTCATTCATTCATTCATTCATTCATTCATTCATGCATTCATTAATTCATTATTCATTAATTCATTATTCATTCATTTATTCATTCATTCATTCATTCATGTTGATTTACATAAAAGTGGAACAGAATTTACAACCAATAATAAAGTTTATGTAGGATGTTGTTTGACTGTCAATTGACTACTTCAATTTTTTATGGTGCGAAAATATAACAATTTTTTTTTGTAGATACGTATGAATTATTACTTTAAGCGTATCAGTGACATCATCAAGAATAAAAAGGTTTCTATCCGAATTTGCAAAATATTGCAAGATCTGATGGAGTTAAGGGAGAATAGATGGGTGCCTCGAGGTGAGCAGTGTGACCAGCAGTTGAAGACCACTTACCAGGTTAGGGAAATCAACAAGAGGGAAAGCAGGCAAACTAGCTATAATTCAATTTGGATTATATTGAGCTTAACTTTAATATTTTGTTCAAGGATGAGTGCATAGCCACAGACAGACAGCATCAGAGAGAAAGAGAGAAGTTTGATCGGTCAACGCTGAATGAACTTATGAACAGCAGCAGAAAAGAAAAAGGTTGCATTGGCCACGTAAGGTGTTGTCAAACAGCTTGCAAGTATGTGTCATTATACAATAATTCTTAGAGCCAGTTGACACCTACTAGACTAAGACCTGCAGTCAGGTGGGAGAAGACTGAAGATGGAGGAAGACTGGTCAAGGATACTTCTGGGTATGGTACATGTAATAGCTACTCCTGAAAACCGAGTAAGTGCACTAAATAATTAAGAAACTGAAACTTTTTTTTCCCTTCAGGTCTGGAGCTTCAGGATCAGAATTTGAAACTGATACTCAGTTCATGGATAATCTTCACGTGATACCGAGTACCATCCTTGTTGGTTTAGAATGTGTTGACGAGTCTTCAGATGTGATATCTGTTCGTTCCACCGTGGTGGTACCATCTGATGGGGATAAACCAGTACCAATATCAGAGGACACCATTTTAATCTCACTACCTGCATCAGAATCAGCGGATAGTGAATCAAACAGAAAAGAAGAGTATATGGTAAAGTACCTTAAATTTAATTGTCAGTCCTAATTATAATTGTTATTAGCAATTAAGAACATTGTGTAGCTATTAACACACACGCACAAAAAAAAAGATTAAGGAATTATACAAAATTAGCAGTAGTTACTAGCTAGCGAGGTCATATAGATACTTGGATAGATAAATAGTATGTTCTGGATAGTGTGAGTGAAAAATAATCATTTGGCATAGCATTTCAGGAAATGTCAACTACAAGTTTTTCTGTATGATATAAGGATGGCTATGTTTCACTTCTTTGCATGCAGTGATACCTGTCAATATTATGTTCTCAAAGTGAAGTTAGTATAATTATATGCACTAGCAAGTACCCGCCACACAGTGGCGCTTGACGTATTGCAAAGTAAGAATGCAGCAGCATTAAAGTTATTTTTTATTCAAGGTTACCTTAAGGTAACATTTATTAACGGGTACTCATTTTAGCGAATATTAGCGATTTGCCATTTTTCGCTAATATTGAAACCCGTTAATAATTAATGGACGAGGCTATATTGACGATCTTTTACCTAATTTTCTGGATAGGCTGCAAGTAAGTTTCTGTAGTGCAATTGTCGGTAAACAATTTAGACATATATGATATAATACAAGCTAACTAGGTAACAACATTTATTTCGCTACTATCGTCTTCTTCTTCATTGGCATTAACTTCAATGGCTTCGTCGTCTTCATCGCATTCTTCCTCGCTATCGTAGCTATCTTTCAAAATAGCGGCAGTGGCATCTTCGAATCTGCCATCAATTGGCTCCTTGTAAGTTTCATAGACAATCTTATCATACTTTGTCAACGCATATTTATTTTCATCATCAAATGCCATTTGCACCGTGACAAGCACAGGAATTTCCAGGCCTCCTTGAACAAGAGGCGATTTTCTTTGCTGAAAGCTTGTAACCTTGATAGTAACTATTGCTCCGTATAGCATTATAAACCTTGTCAGTCTGGAAATTTCCTTAGGAAGGTGACCTACAGTTGACTCCAGTCCACCAATATGTTTCTTTGCTGCAATAGCATACCTGTCATGGGGATTGTCATATTCATGGACCATTACATTAATATTCTTACTGATAATTTATGAAGCATGTGAAAAATTCTATGCATTATTACAGACCATAACCGCCAAAATTAATATCCGTCAAATGCACCATATCAGAAAATCGCCAAATTTAGTATCCGTCAATAAACGTTACCTTAAGGTATCATTCTCTACTGTTGATTAAGGTTACATCAGTTTCCCTCTCCTGTTCTATTTTTTACTGAACTATCTCATTTCTGTATCCCCCGCCTTTCTTTTTTTCATATTGAGTCATGGAGTCCTTTCTCCTCCTTTGTCTACCTCTCCTGTTTCTGAACCTTTCTGTCCTTTTTTCATGATTGTGGACTAAGTTGCGAAACTTTTACCGTCTTTTTCTACTTTCACTTTTCTTCTTGAAACTTACACCGCCTTTACTCGATGATTCGATTCCACCTGCTTTTTACTATTATTAATCATTCCTTTTTGCCTTCTCTTATGTACTTTCTCCTTTTTACTACACTGCCTTTCCTCGTCAATTCCTCATTGTTTATCGCTTTTGATATTTTTGCTGGTGGAGTTAAAACTAAAAAACTTGCCGGAGTGCCATTTCTGTTTGAGTAAGTGGTGGTAGTCGAAGCAAGAAGTCGAAATGTCAGGTTAAGTTTTAATTACAATATTGGCTGTTAGAACAAGAAAATTTGCTATTATAAATAAACAAACACTACAAGATACTGTACATTTTAAAATATAAATATTTTGATTTTTAATGAACAGTTACATAGAAGCTAATTGAAAAATAAATGAAGACATTTTGATCCTGTACGATCTTCATCAGTTGAACAAAGAAAAACTGAAAAGACATAGTAAAAATAAGTCTTCTTCATGACATAATGTAAATATTTAGCTGTAAAAATAATCACTTGGTTATTCATGTGCTTTCAACATTAATTTATGAATAATTTTTAGCCAAAGAAGAATGTTGCTGTGACACTTCCATGGCGACCACTTTTCAGGATAACAGCATCTGGTGAAGAGTCAGAGTGTGTGGAAATATATCGCAAATTCCGAGGGATACTGAACAAACTCACTCCACAGAAGTTCCAAACTCTAGCTGAGCAAGCCCTTATGTTGGATATAAATACCGAAGAAGTTCTCTTCGTGATTGTGAATATGCTGCACAAGAAGGTGAATGCTTGCATCACGGTTGACCAGAATATGTTTTGATAACTAATCTATTTGCTCATCTTATCCAGGCTGTGACGGAACCACAATATGTAACTATTTATGCAAAGTTGAGTAAAGTAATGAGTCCCATAAGAGTGAACCACCATGTCTTCAAAAATATACTACTTAACAAGTGCCATAAAGAGTTGGTTAGAGAAGAGGGTGAGGAGATTATGGAAGAAGTAGAGAACACAGATGAAGTGGTAAGAATATAATTAATGCTTTTGAAAGTAGCTAGCTATAACCATTGAATGCTGATGTTCACACTTAAATTTTATATACTTTGTAATTCAGGGGGAGGCGACATTGAAGAATACAAATGTTTCAGTATTGGACAGAAGAAAATGCTATTTGAGTAACATCCAATTAATTGGAGAACTCTTCCATCTGCAGATGTTGTCAGAGAGTAATATACATTCATATTTCTCTTACTTTCTCAAATTCATATCAGATGAGGAGAAGGTAGAAGAATTTTGTAAATTGCTAACTGTTGTTGGAAAAAACCTCAACAAAGAATCGGCTCAAGTAAGGATGAATGTCTGCAATATATTGGCTCTCTTTATATAGTTGGTCATTTAATTAGCCAGTGGATTATATTATTATGAGTACATGTACTTTTATTTGTGAAGTTAAGCAAAGAGGTCACATATAAGAGGGCATAACTGGGGACATATTTCACGACAAGTGGAAAATGGCGGCTGCCATTTTTTGTCACCAACTTCCCAGAGACCATTTTAGAACGCATTACAGCAACTTAGCAAAAAACTGGCAAACAATGTCATATAGCTTAGTAAGAATACAAATAAGTAATGAAAAATGGTGGGCTATAAAAATAAGAAAGAAGAAGAGTAGTGTTTGCCATGGACACATTCAAGTTGAACTGCACAGGAGGGGTCATCTTCTATGGAAGTATTTTGGCATACCTCACACGGCATTGATAGGAGCTACACTTGATTTTGATTATTCTATTATCACACTTGCAAAAATGATTATATTATATATGTATATAGGGGCACTCGCTTTAAATGTAGTGTGGATCAAATTGAAAGAATATAGTGAGCTACTCTTTGCATGGCAAACATTGGATTATAAATGCTACCTCTATGCTTTAATCCGTTTCCTAATCACTGTATTAAGTTTAGCATGTTTTCCATTTATTAGAATATTCAATTAGTTTATGAGTGAAATTGGGCACAACTATAGCTATAGATATTCAATAATCTATTCTAAACTCTGGTGATAAATATTGACTGTTTTAAAAATGAAGCAATAAATATATATATTTGTGAATACATAAGCTACTCATTCAATCAGAAATATAATTTTATTTTCAACCACAGGATCACATGGATGCTTATATTGAGGTTCTGGAGGGCATCCTAGTAGAAGGTAAGGTATGCTCAAGAGTGAGGTTTCTATTGATGGATGTGGTGGAGTTGAGAGAGAGGCAATGGGTTCCTCGACCACTCCAGCATACTACAGCAGTGAAGACTGTCACCCAGGTAATTGATTTACTACCATAATTACTCATACTTATCTTATTATTTCCTTCTTTTTTCCCTTTTTTAAAAATATACCAGAGGCTACACTGGCCAAGAGAAAGTACCATTTCACTCTAGCTGTATACTAAGTTATTATTATTATTATTGTTATTATTATTATTATTATTATTGTTGTTATTATTATTATTATTATTATTATTATCATTATTAGCTGTAATACGTAGCTATATTGCTGGTAGTCTGCCAGACCCACGTAGCACGCAAAGCGCAAGGAGGGTCTGGGGATATGACCATACCAAATTTGTTCTGGAAGAATGTGGAAGTGGTGAGTGTCCCACCTCCTTTATACCTGAATTTCTACTGCAAATTAGCCATGATTGCTAAACCTAGTGTTGAAAGGGTGGCTGACATGTACAGGAATTTCTATTTGTGGTTGAGGAGGGCTATTCCTGGTAATTTGCTAACGGTAATTGACCGCCGCAATATATGTGCGGCAGAACAAATTTGGTATAGCCATGTCCCCAAGCGTAGCGGTTCGGTAAAACGTCTGGCTACGCCAGACTATATTGCCAGCTGGTTGCCATAGCTCAGTCGCAGAGTGCTTGTGCATTAAGCAAGCGGTCCTGGATTCGATTCCTGGTGGAGACCAAATATTTTTAATTCTGTATTGTTTAAAAAGCCTGTGAAAGAAAGAGAAAACATCTAATTGGGCAAGCGAAGCGAGACTCTCACTAACGGGTCTCAATTCGAGATTTTGGTATATATATATATATATTTATGGCAAAGTTCAAAGAGGTCAATGCGTGTCCACTCCCAGAGGCTACTTAAAAACGTAAACATTAGCGCGGGTGCAGAAAAGTTTGAAGAAAAAACTTTAAAATAATGTTAGGAGAAAGAAAAAAAAAACGGCAAAGCGCTACGGAGACAGAATGGGAGAGATGTTCACAGTTAGGTCTTCCAAAGTTAGCGAGTTCATTTATTTGTTTAGCGGTGGTGGCAAGCTTACTTGTCAACGCGCTGTATGTCATAGCTATACGCCTTACGCAACAGATTTGTTCTTACTTGAAAATAAGTCCAATAGTGAAGTCACTAAGAGAATACAACGTAATGCTATACATGTATATACTAGAGCTTTGGTACAATGGAGCATTTTGAACCGAAAGTACTTTGGAAAGGCGACTAACTTAAAACGAAAACAGTTAGTTTATCGATTGTTAGTTTATCGATCTTTACCCGTATCATCCTTGGAAATTTGTTTGCTTACCCCTTGAATTTTTTTTATCCAATATTCAGGTCACGAAGAGAATATAACGTAGGTCTTGTGCTAGTATATCCAGTGAACAAGTATGTATAAAAGTGTTATGTGTCCTTAAAGAATAAAACTAAACAAAAATATTAAAAAAAGGTTATTAACAGCTAGCATTCAATTAAGAATTTCAGTCAGACCAGCTCACTCGCCATCTGTGCTGAAGCACATCATTAGTATATTCTTTTTGTTTCATTTTTTTACTAAACAATTGGATAGCTAGCTATCAATTGCTGTTGTGTTATATAGGCAATTTTTTTTAGTACAGTTGTTTTTATCCTTTTCGTTCTCAGGATTTTATCCTGAGATTCCCTATGGGTTACTTTCAGGAGTTGGGACCTATGTAATTGAAACTTCTGTAAATACTATAATATTAAATTTACTTACATATGAAGGGAAACCAATGGAGTCTTTGATTTGACATAGATTCACGAGGAGGCAGCAATGGAGGCAGCCAATAAGAAGAAACTGTTTTGTAATTATGAATTCACCAAGGGGACCAGGACGAGAAGCAAGGTGAAGTTTAATGCTTGCAAGGGTGGTCACGTAAGGGATGAGCAGCCATATTGGGAGAGGGAAAAATTTGATCAATTTCACCGCAACAGTGGTAAACACCAACATAGCACTCTACAGGTAAGGTGTGGTCTTCCAGCTCATTATAAATGTGATGTTACTTATTCAATATATTCAGAGTCAGCTTGCTACTGCTAGGAAGCCATGGATAGCTCAGAAGAAAAATAAAGGTGTGGACACAATTGAAACACAAACTCAGGAGTTGTTTCACAAGTTCCAGGGGATCCTGAACAAACTCACTCCACAGAAGTTCCAGGCTTTGTCTGAGCAAGCCCTCAAGCTAGAGATCAATTCTGAAGAAAGACTCAGTGGCTGTGTTGACAAGATTTTTGCCTTTGTAATATTTTTAATTTAGTCTTGGTTGTGCTTTAATTCTAATATCATGTATTTCATGTTCCAGGCCATTGGGGAGCCTGTATATACTATAGCCTATGCCAACCTGTGTAAGGTGATGAGTCCCATTAAGGTCGAATATACATCTGAAGATGGCAAGACCAAGCAGACCAACTTCAGGAGAATGCTTCTTACCAAATGCCAGAGGAAATTTGAGAAGGACAGGAAAGGTGACGAGAGTTTGGAGACCATGCAGAAGGAAATAGAGAGTGCAGAGACGGTGAGAAATTACGAGCTGGGAGACTTTTAGGATAATGTAGGTACAGCTATTCTTAGCTTCACATCATTCTGCAATATACGGTGTTGATTGCAGCAGTTTTGAGGGCTATATTCAGGTGCAAAGAGACAAGTCTTGTGTCTTGACTGTGCTCTTGCTGGTTCATTAAAATAGCTCTACCAGGACTAATTGTGTGTGTATATGTGTGTGTGTGTGTGTGTGTGTGTGTGTGGTGTGATGGTATATATATATACAGGACAAGAAGCGTGCTGCTCTGAAAAAGGAGATGGAATCGACCTTGACAAAGACTAGAAAGAGATCCCTGGGCAACATCAAGTTCATTGGGGAGTTGTTCAAGTTGCAGATGTTGTCAGAGACCATCATGCATGGGTGTATTACTCGTTTACTCAAGTTCTCATCGGATGAGGAGAGTTTGGAGTGTTTTGCCAGACTTATCACTACCACTGGCAAAGACCTGGACAGAGAATTAGCAAAGGTAGATTTGATGGAGTCAGAAAGGATTGTGAGTCTAAAAGGAGTCCATTATTTCTGGCAGTATGATTACGTCACTTTGTTGTTAAAAATGTTTTTTTTTTCCTGTAGGTGCGTATTGATATCTATTTTAAGCGCATCAATGACATCATCAAGAAAGGCAACATTCCCGCCAGAGTCCGCTTTATGTTACAAGATGTGATAGAGTTGAGAGGGAACTGCTGGATACCTCGAGGCCAGCAAGACCAACAGTTGAAGACTATTGATCAGGTTATATATAATAAATGTATAGAGTTAAATTCTTTTTCTGCTATGTCTACAATTAGCTAGATATGGGATTCTAAGTTAAGCAATGTTGGAGCATGAACTGAATAGTGTATGGCACAGACAGTTAAATGGGTGAGTGAGTAGAAGGGTTGGGTGTTTTAGGGCAAGAACATAACAAGTAATTCTGTAGCAATGAAAGAGGGTGATAAAATGTTTGGCCTGGAATAGCATCCTATAAATAACTAGGCATATATTGTGAGAGTGCACAATGTACTAATAAACTGTCTCTCATTATGTTGTGTCGTTTCACCACACTAGAGAAAAAAAGCACTTTTAAGGATTAGCATTGCAAACGTAGGATAGTCCAAGATGTTGTGATCCCGAGAGATCTTTATCTATGGGATAAAACTGGAAGACTTCAGTTTTGTGTTGAAATGGGTGTGTCCATGGACGCACCAATATTTTAACAAAAACAGGCATGTCTATTAATTTTTCTACTCTTTACCAGATCTCGGGTTGTAGTCGAACTTGGACAGTCGAAATGACTTGTGCTGGGATTAAATAGCTATATCAAGCCTTTTGGATAATTTTTAGGAAACTCCAAACCAGCCTGGTCCTTTGTTTACTATTCCAAGACGATCTTTTAGAGAAAAAAAACCGTAGTTCAAAGGTCTTTCATTGTTGGTTTGCAAAATGGCCATTTTTGCACTACTAGGAGTCTACCCACTTAGTTATTTGCCACACATACTTGAAAATGTTTGAAGAAAGTAAAGCTATGATGACTCCCACAAAAGCCAGGCATTTGTAAGTTCTAATTTTTGTGAATTCAGTTAAAAAAATTTTTTTTTGTCATTGTATTGTTTGCTTTATATATCCAAGAGCTATTAGCTATACAGTATATACACTCTACATAATATAATTAAGTTAAGTTTTAATTAGCAATATTATTGGCTGTAAAAAACAAGAATTTTTCTATTAATATAATTATAATTAAAATTATTTATTTTACATGAGCCTACTGATTGTTTAGAAAAATAATGTTTTGTTGTAATATTATAATATGGCTTGTACTGAATTGTTTTGTGTGATTACAGTGGCATTTGAATTTATTGGATACTCAGACCATAGGCTAAAAATCTTTGGTTCATTTGATAAAAAACTTCTATATTGTCTTTTCTATTAATCAAACTCATTACTTGAATAAATGAGTGGGTGTGGTTAAAATGGCTGCACCAATTCGATCTGGCGTCCTACTCCTGTTTAATGCTAATTAAAAAAAAAAAGTTCATCTACTTTCTTCTGAAGTAAAGTGGAGTTGTGTTCGTAGCAGTGATGCCAATGTTTTTATAAAAACAACCTCAACTACCACAGGCAAGATGTTGTATTATATTTTTGCTTTTATCAATCAACAGTTTTAGAATCAATTATTTGGCCTGTCCCTCTATTCACATGTTCAGCCACAGGCAGATTCAAACTTATACTCCATTTTATGTTGCATAATATTGAGATATGAGCTTTTGCCCAATGTACAGTATACTAAGTGACTGTTTTTATTTCAGGAAATAAGCGGGCTCAGTGGGCATATGGTTATCATCTTCTACCACTTAAGTTAGTTTTTTTAAATCTCTTTATTCTTCCAAATGGAGCATAGAAATATTGACTATAAGGTTAATGAACAGATGGAAGCCATTTATGTCAGACTCAGTATTATCACCTGTGTCTTGTAAGTGAATACCTCATTAGCTGGAGCCTCTGGATCATAATTGTCAGATATATTGTCAGGTATATCCCAGGATTCCTACCTTGAACCTCTGGGAAATCAAATCAGTAAGTCACCTCGAGTCAGAGCTCTATTTTTATAGTCACTACACTAAGTAATATTCACTACCAAGGAGGCTATATAATTGCGAAAGACCAGAAGTTGACTAAGACACCTTCCCTTTCACCTACCTTTAGCTTCAGCAGTTTCTAAACTAAATCTACTGTTATGAGTAAGAGCATGACCTGTTTTTAGATAGGTTGCAGTTGACATCGCCTCAGCCCAGTAGCTCTTTGGAAGTTTGGCATCTAGAAGCATGGATCTAGCAGATTCAATTAGAGTTCTATTTAACCTTTCTGCCACACCATTTATTTAGTTCAGGTGTTTCGGAATAGTTTTTTCTCATGTCAAATTCATTCCTTCTTAAGATAATCTTTCAACTTGTTAGAGGTGTATTCTCCACCATTGTCAATTCTGAGAGCTTTAGTCTTATGCCTGGTCTGCTTCTCCACCAGGTCACTCCTGAAATTTATCCCACACTTGGTCTTTTGTTTTTACGGTGTAGTTCCATGTCATCGGTAAAGGTGACAAAGTATTCTGCTTCTCCTAAAGATTTTTCAGACATTTTCCCACAAACATCGGAATGCACTAACTGTAGAGGTTCAGTTGCATGAGTACTGCTTATAGAGAATGGATTTTGGTGGTGTTTTCCACCTAGACATGATTCACAAAAACCAATTGAATTACATGTGTCATAACTGAATGACTTTACCAAATTTTCTCTGCCAATTTTGCAAGTTTTGTTCACCAAGATGACCAAATCGCCTGTGCCATAACCTTTCTTTGCTTTTCTTATTTGCTGAATTTACTATTTGAGCTCGTTGGTAATAATTGAGAAGATACAAAATTCCAACTTTTGTAGCAAATGCAATAAGTTTATTTTCACTATTTAAAATCTCACATCCCTGATATATAATTTGGTTGTTTTTCCTGATATAGTAGAAAGCGTTCGACACACTTAATAAACTGTACAATAACTTTGGTACTAGAAGAACATCTTTCAGTGTACAATTTGTAGAGTTCCCATTTGGTAATACAGTTTCAAGTCTCACAGTCCCTGTAGCAATACCTTTGATTATTTACCATTGAACAAAAAAAATTGACACCAAGTTGTACCTTTTCCCAGAGACTGTCGTATGTGATGCCCATGCCAAGATTGCTGTGATGCACTGCAGGATTGAATTGATACATTTGTTGGTAGATTCGTGCTGAAGCTGCTATAGAGGAAGCCAAGGAGAAAGAAATGGTGCAGCATCACCAGGTGATTTCCAAGGGAGGTGCAGGTGGAAGGGGGGATAATAGGCGTGGCTCCAAGGATGATCACATGACCAAAGAGAGGGAGCATCGAAGGGAAAGGGAGAAGTTTGACCAGTCAAAGTTGAACAAATTGATGAGCAGTAGGAAGGAAAAGGGTAACATTGGGCAGGTAAGGTGTGGTCATTTAGCCTCCAATGAAGTGTTAATTAGCTGAATGTTTCTAGAGCCAGTTAGCACCTACTAGTTTCAGACCTGTAGCTGGGTGGAAGAAAGCTGGAGCTCAACAACCAGCTGATGGAGCAAAATCATCAAAGGCTCCTCCCAGGTGACTTAGTAGAGCAATGAAATAGTCCCCCCTCAAACAAAATATAATGTATTATGAAATTGACGTTGATTTGAGCTTTTGAGATTTCATTGTGAAAATACCAGTTTGCACTGTTAATTTATATCACTGATTTGCAACTACTGGAGTTTATCCTTCCTCCTTTAGATCATCTACAGGTTCTGGGTCTAAATCCAAACCGGAAACTCGCACAGGAGGCAGGACTCAGATCTTGTCTGGCCCCAGACGTTCCCACACTACTCCAGAGACGGAGAGGGAATCTCTCCTGCAGACTGTCAATAGGTTCACGACGGCAGAGAGTACTGAGGCATCTGCTCCAGCTGCCCAGCCACCCTCCAGGGATGCACCAGCACAAGCTATTCTTTGCTCAGAGAAGAGACCTAGCTTACCTGTTGTACCAATTTCAGAACAAGATATTATGATTGTTCAACGAAAAGTCGCTTCGACTATAGATGAATTAGTGGATAACAATGACTACAAGGTTAGTGGCATGCTGATATTTACTTGGAATTTACCTTTAGTCCATAGTCCTAACAAGTTAGTTAAATTCTAGGAATGCTGTTTCATTTGCATACTTTCCTACCTACACAATGCTGTAGGAATTATTTTGTTTGTTTGTTTGCCATATTTTGGTACTAATATAATTGCATATTTGTATTTCATCACAGGAGGCCATAGAGTGTGTGAAGGAGATAGACTTACCTGGAGCTATGAGGCAAGTAGTGGTTGAAGGCATTAATCACACGCTGGAAAGGAAAGCAGTTTATAGACCAGTCACTGGAGAACTGTTTTCTAGACTCGTACAAGAGAAGGTTATATCTCAACACGACTTCTCAGATGGGTAAGGGACGCTTGCTTCATTGGCTACTCATATTGATGCACCTCTGGTGTTTTTGTTTCAGTTTGAGTGAAGTATTCGAAGGAGCAGAAGACATGTGTATTGACATACCTAAAATATGGGACTACTTGGGGGAAGTGTTGTGTCCAGTGTTTGCTCACGAGTACATGCCATTGTCAGTATTCAAGAAGTCTCCGTCTTCTTTGGTAAGGGTTGGTTAGCAAGCAGTTACAGTAGGCGTCAAGAGCTATTAGTGTTTGGTGATCAGGCAAAAGATGGTTGCCATTAGTTATTAATTTAATTTTTTTAAATTTTTTGTTTAGCTTGAGTCTGGTCGAGTTTCAGTTGTAGTGGCCAAGCTCTTGTGTTGTTGTGTATCTCTACTGAAAAGTGAGGAGGAGGTGAAGAGACTGTGGAGTAAGAGTGGCTTGCAATGGGAAGATCTGGCAGTTGACAGACAAGACTTGGAGGAGTTTTTAGATAGAAAGGTAATTTCAATAATAATGCAACAAAATGATGTGTCCATAGAGTAAAGTGTATATTCAGATTTTCTATCTATATTTGTAGAAACTCAGTTTTCTGTTAGTTAGCAAGTCTCCAAAAGCTACCAGAGAATTACCACCATCCATGCTTGAGTCTCTTCACTCAATGCTGGTCGCCTCAGATTGTCCTACTGACGATGTCAACAAGTGGATCATGGTTAGTTACTAGGAAGTCTTTGAAGAAAGTTATTTTATAGTTGAACTGGTTTGTTTGGTAATGTAGAAAAACTGTGCTAGTCAGGGCTATGTTCCAGCACTTCTGGTGACTACCTTGACATCAGCTGTAGTTCAAGCCTCTGTATCAGGTAATGGTCATATTCCTGGGTTTGATTATTTAAAAAAAAATCACTTCCATGAATCTTATGTGTTTTTAAGGCTTTGGCGATGATGCTATTTTTAATCAAGAATTGTTTGATCGACGAATTGAGGTGGTGAAGACACAAGGTCACTACGGAGTGGCAGTTCTTCATGGGCTTCAGTGCAGTGTGGCTAAACTGTCACACCCACCTAGTAAGTTGATACATTATCAGCAGGCTCTCGTGCTTGCTTTCCAATAGCTTTTTTTAGTAATTAACATAGGAAAGAATTTATTGGACAAAGTTTATGGTATTAATTTTCTGAAGATGGTGTGGGGGAAGCTACAGAGGCTCGGGTGGTCCTGGGTCTTCCTGTCAGTAGAGTGTACTGCCACCAGAGTCAGTCCAGCAAGTTTCCTTCACAACTTGTTAGAGTTTTAAATCTAACTTTAATTAATGAAGTGTCAAGTGCTGCGTGATGAATGACTGTAGATGAATGAAATGTTCTGAGCAGGTACAACACAATGGGGGCCAGCTCTGGCTGGCCAAAACCAAGAGGTTACATAAAAACCAAATGAACCTAACTACAAAGAGAATACTACAAGTGAGTGATAACACAAAACCAAGAAGTACGAGATCATAATATGTAAGAAAAATGACAAAGGTTATTGTAAAAGTAATTGTTCATGTGGGAGGAGAAAGTTGAGGTGGGGCTCCTCCCACACTATGACCTGAACAAATCAGCAGAAGATGTGTTAGTACAGACACAACAGAGTAAGAATAGCTACTAAATAAAGAGGGAAATCTACCTGATTGACTCTAATTGTTTATTCCATTCTTGTACTTCTACTGCTTCAAATTTGTCCATTGTAGCTATGGCCTATTTCTCTTTCTGCTCTTTCCAGCCTATGCTCTCAGCATAATGTGCTTCATTCTTTTGGGTACCCATTTTGCTCAAATTTTACTATATAAATTTTGTCAATGCCTGTAAATATTTTTGACAGCCTATATTTCTTCACAGTAGCTATACCTGATTCAATCATAGAATTAGTAGTTGTATGTTTGTATTATGTCTACAAACTTTATTGCAACTTAGACTTATTACTTGCAGTGATTTGGAGCTGTCACATTTGCTATGCATGCAGATTCATACTTTGTGTATTGATTGCAGAGCTTCTTCACAATATGTTCAATATTGCATATGACTTGGATCTAGTGGATGAACAGGAGTTCTACAACTGGAGAGATGATGACCAGGTCATGTATGGAAAGGGAACAGCAGTTGCCTCAGTCAAGCCTTTCTTTGACTGGCTGAAAGCTGACAAAAGTTCAGAACAGACATAATAGCTAACAGCAGTTTAATGGGTAGCTAATTTATTATTATTATTATTATTATTATTATTATTATAAATAATTCAGATTTTATTATAAATAATTCAGAACTTAATTTTCATGAGAAAAATTGTAATAGCTACAATTGTTGACTCTAATAATCTTTTAAGTAACGAAATTGAATGATTTTTTTATAATTTGAATACCTAATAGGTAAAATAATTAAAATTTTCAGTCCTCGGACCTTCCTCAGTGTTCAAGTTAAAAAAATCATTAATTGACTCTAGTTTTAGTGGATGAAAATGGCTGATTTTAAACCAGCCGTTTTCTTGGCGCGTAAAAGGGCGGAGAACGGCTGGATAGGCTGTTAGGAATGTATACAGTGACTGAAAGTTATTGAAACTAGAAAATGGTTCCCATTGAAGTCGATGAGCGGAGGAGATACAGGCTATGCAAAAAGAAAAGCTGCTATAGCTATACAATAGTGTAAGTTAGCTATAAAGTTTTGATATAAATAGCTACTACATATATTACCTAGTGCTCTGAGCAGAAACTTTAGTTCCTCTTGGAGCCCAGTCTTTTTCTTCTGTTCTGCTGTTTGGGCTGTCACGAAAAATCTGGTCCCCCATATCCGGCCCCTTTTCCAGCTCTTCACACACACTCTATGGCTTGTGCGAGACTAATTAACACGTCCCACTATAGTCTAGTATAGATTTGAATTATGTTATTGTTACAGACTGGACTAAAGCATAAAACTTTGTACAGATGTTCATGTAAGTATATAGATGAAATTCAGAAGGGGTGACAGGCTTTAGCAATTTCTGGAAGGTGTGTTCACACTGGCTTCCAAAGTTTTTCTTGAAATCCTTCAGGGCTTGGGCAGTTTTGCTGGGGTATGAGGCAAGTTGTCCATATACTGTACAGGGTTGGTAAAGAGCTCTGTTAGTATGCTAGCTAGATAAAAGCAGCTGCCTATGTACATATAAGAATGATAATTAAAATAGTTTGAACTCATTTGTCTGTAACAGACCTGAGTTGGTGGGATGTTTTCCATTAGTTTGGCTTTAAGAAAAGTTCTTGATGTAAGATAGTCACTTTTGCAGGTGGATGTGGTTTTATCATAAAGAACGCAAGTAAGTTCTCTTTCGTTCAGTTCTCTTTTCTTAATCCTTTGGTTTTCACCCTCTGAAGTTTGGAAAACTTTAGGTGGCATGCCTTGTACCACTTAGCTTTGTTAGTCATAAAGATTTCAGCATCTTCATCATCACTTAATTTTACTTTTGCTGGTAAACATTGAAGGGTCTTGGAACTCTTTAACAGCTTCTAAAAAACTTGCATACATTTCTCGTCCATTGCCTTGAAAGCTAGGAGCAGGGCATTTCAGATGACCTCCACCACCATAAATAACACAGCATTCCAATCCATGGTTTCTAGAACTACCACATAGTCACCACATGGATTTTTATTTTCGCAGATTTTAATTTCGCGCATGCAAATACATTATTCGCGAAAATAAAAAAATCGTGCATATCAGAAATTCATTGACTATTGACTAGGACCGCTAGTGCTCATGATACGCTGGACCGTCGGTGTATACAGAGACGCTCTGGTCAGACAACTTTTGGGTGGAAATCGAAGTTTGATATTGCACCGTGAGAAACCCTTTACCTAATTTACACTGTTTGTCGATTTGCGGTACAGTATAAGGTCAAATTGGGTTGATCTAGTGTGCTGGTGTCGTGTACATAGGCCGCTTGGAGGGGCGGGGCATAAGCACCTTCATCTGCTACAAAATACCTACTACTATAGCTCCAAGTGTACGCTATTTTAACGTCTCGTTATATCGGCCAAATGGCTAGGAGCTGTTACTTTGTATATGGACCATAATCTTAGCTATATGTGGTGAGCAATCTGGCAATTGGGCATGATGTAGGAGTGGTAAGGTATTTACATAGACCAACAAAGTCTGCCCCCTTTAGAGTTGCAATTAGTCAAAGTTCTGGTATTTATTGGCAATCAGGAGAGGATCCAGGGGAGAGCCA
>WLWD01003330.1_pt1 | contig 50376 bp, 25 predicted proteins | sample 6712731 | NCBI WGS metagenome assembly WLWD01 (sample SAMN12718690, study PRJNA576275) | sponge metagenome | isolation source: marine sponge | host: Mycale hentscheli | place: New Zealand: South Island, Marlborough, Capsize Point | collected 2014-11-01
CTTATTGTTTCAAGTTGCTGATACACACCGGGAAGCACTAGCAAGTAGCTATTCATACATTGGTAGTTTCCAGTTTTGCCAGATGCTGTGGCATTCCTGACTGTAAGGGTGACTTTAATCAATATGTCTCTTTATCTTGTGACAGTCATTATCAGGATAGAGTCTATTTTTAGAGAGTCAATTTCTGAAATTTGTAGTCACTTGGCAGGTATCAATGTTCTACAATTTCATTTCCACTTTAAATATGGGATGTGTGTGGAATGATGTCTGCTAGTATTTCTGCAATTTGTGACTCATAATTAAAGAAGGCTATGGCTCTATGTAGATATAGGTAAAGAAATAGTTTTTCAATATTTGCTTCGTCCTAATTGAAGACATAGCTATACTCTCTTAATAATAGTAATTAACCTTCAGCAACCATGCGGAATTCCAGTTCTTTTTTCAATCTGCTCGTCTGTCACAATTGATCTTTAAATGGCAGCACATTGTTAATTGTGTCAAAATAAGATTTGTCGACTTGCGACTGAACTATTTCTCTGTAGTTCAATGCTTTTTGATGTGGAAATGAAACATTTTTCTCCCAGTTTTTCCACCTAACAAATAGGCAGCTGAGGGTTTCTAGTAGGAAGTGGGGCGTGGATATAAGTAAAAAGTCAGTTCTTATGCTAACTCATAGCAACTAGCCATTCTAAAACTATTAACATGTGACAGTAAGAAATAATAAATATTACCAGATGCTACAACTACAGCAAGATGGGCTATTACAAGGTTATTTTATCATTACAAAAATTAAGGGAGCTCAAATCTTTTTTCTAAGAGTTGTAGGAAAGAGGGGGGGGGGGGTGGGGGAAGTCCTCCCCCCCCATCCCTCCCCCGTCTCTCCCTGTGCGGCGACACACCTCATTTGTTTTGTCCAAGTATCAAAGCAATAACACAATACTCCAAGTTTTGTAGTCAAGTGATTAAGGTTTTCAATTTTAGGTCGTATATCCTCACTATTTCCATATTGTGCAGATCTCAGCGAATGCTACTTCATGAGACTTCATTTTCATGACAATCCTATCATTATTTTATGTTGGTACATCAAGTGCCAGACTAGCAAGCTTACAGATTTTCTTATGAAAATTTAAAAGTAATTAATAAAAGCTATTATTATTGCTTACTCAAGACTCAGGACACATCCAATTCAGAATCATCAGCACACAGCAATCTCTTCCATCACAATAAAAACCGTCCAAGGCATCATAACTGATAGTGCCGTGGTATATAATTAGCATTGTGGCATGTTAAAATATTTACAGGAAAATGTTTTTTGGTAAGAATAATCTTTTAGGTAGACAATTAGTAGAGTGCTGCGTGAGCTGACTACAATCGAGTCTCAATTTCTATCAGCTTTGTGCCATTTTGAATTTAATAAACCTATAACCCCCATCTACGCTTTCTGAACAAACAAGAAGGAACTTCACATACACATGTAGAATGCATCTAACAAATTGAAAGTTATAATGTACTTCAGATAAGTGTTTTATGATATGGGTTGACAAATCATAACAATTACCACAGTATCCTATATACAGATAATTTGGTTGGTCTTTCCCAAAACTCCACATGAACTCCACATTATAGAAAATTGAACAAGTTAGTAATTAACAACAATGATGTAACAAACACAGAACGACAACTAAAATTTCCTATGTCTCTAATTATAAAATATTCAGCTTTCACTTTACATTTCCTTAACAATATAACTCCTAATTCAATTTGGACAGTCCTCATAAGGAAATGTAAAAGGAAAGGGAAACTATCCTATAGTTGGAGACACAGGAAAATTTAGTTTTCATCCTGTGAAATAACTCGCAAAAATCTGTCCAATCATTTAAACGCTAAGAAAAACTCATGAGAATTGTTTTACAGAAAATTAAGTAGTGCTACAGAGTAATGACAGACAGACAAACAGAGAGACAAACAGACAGACAAACAAACAGACAAACAGACGGACAAACAGACAGACAAACAGACAGACTGACAGACAAACAGACAGACATACAGACAAACAGACAGACAAACAGACAGACAGACAGACAAACAGACAGACAAACAGACAGACAAATAGACAGACAGACAGACAGGACAACTACTATAACCCTCTCGTGCATGCACGCTGAGGGTTAATAATATAATGAAACAGAAAAACAGTTTTATATGTTAGCAGTAAGATAGACCAATTAATATCTAATAAACTGGTATCACGAAGTTCAACAGTCTAGACCAACATCTACATCAATAGCCATTAGTACTACTCTTTCACACATATATGTAGAGATACATATTTATTTGCCACATATTAAGTGATAAGCGAGAAAGTGTTATATAATGACTAGCTAAGTTTGGTGTAAGTGATGACACCATTCAGTATAGATTCTTGAGTTCACTTGTACATTCTTTGCATAAAATAAACTTCTTTCAGATCCATGATGGTCAGACCAAGCAAGAACAAAAGTATACAGTTCATCAGGATCATCACAGACAAAAAATAGATTCTCTGCTGAATAATAAATGTTGTACCTGTTGGAAAAAGAAATTCATAACAAAATAAACATCACTTAAAACCCTATATCAAGAAGGAGTAAAATTTTTTAGTGGTATAGAAATTTTAGTTACTGTAATGCATTTAAAATGCCTCAGAAACTTTTGTCACTTGGTAACAAATGAAGATCTACATGTGTCATACTTGATGACATAGTTTTCAGTTTCATACATACCACATTAGCTGAGTATATTTTTATGGATGTTCACCTTTATTGGCCACTTTCAAAGTTGCTTTACCCTGGAAACCATTTAGTTATTACTTACTGACTGTACACTTGTAAGTTCCAGTGTAGTCTGATGCTGTGGCATTCATGACTGTAAGAGTGACTTGAGACTTATTACGCCTTACTATCTGGTAGCGGCCGTTATCAGCTGAGAAAGTCTTGTTTGAAGGAGTGATCCAATTCTGAAATTTGTATCCACTTGGCAGGTAGCAGCGTACTACAATTTGATTTCCACTTTTACTAAGGGTAGTATATGGGCTGGCTGCTTGCAATACTATAAACATTGTAACTTTTGTATCAATAAGAAGTCTATGGCTAATATGGATATTTATTCCATGCTAGATATCTTCACAATGTTATTTTATGTAGTGACTCAGCTACCATCACAGCTGTTATCTCATGGCTGTATTGGTAAGCTGAGTACACTTGTAGTTATAATTACCAGCTTAGTTTACCAGTTTTCTAGGTTTTTAAAGCTACCTTTCTCTAGTGAAGCCTACCCAACCAGGTTAGAACAGCTGCTAAAATATCACCTGGGAGTGTGAGAGGGGGGGGAGGGGGTGGGCTAGAGGTTTTACAGCCAACTACACACCAGGGGTTACCCACCCTGGTACAAACTACTGCAGTGAAGATATCTAGCACTGAATAAACCTTATTACACTCTCAGAGTGATATGGAAAGATATTTCACTCTCAGGCTTTATTTTCATTCCCTTTTGAACCTGTTATTGAAATGTTTTGCATTTCACACTCTGACCTATGTAATAAGTAGTGGAGTCCTGCCTCACCAGGATGACCAATAGCTGGAAAAGGAACAGAACTATGGTGCATTAGTGCCAGTATCTTGTAATTCACAAGTGTTATGTGGTTAGTGTTTATTTGTGTTCTTGAATGGATCATTCATGTCTATTCATCAATTTCTTTAGACAGAAGAGTGCTAATTTTGGTTGTACATTCGTGATCATTTGTATGTTGGAGGGCACATAACACTGTAACTTGGCTCTCCACATTCAGTATTACTTTATTCCTTGTCTTGATCACTCACTGTACCATTCTTCCTTTTTAAATAAAAACTGAATTGACTTTATCCTGTACAAGTAGTGAGATTGATTAAGGGCAAGACCATGGTGCACAAGCAGTATAGATAGGCTGAAGAAACCTTGAAAGACCTGGTGGCAGGCTACTTTACTGAGCCATCCAATTATCTGTGCGAACTACCTGTGACTCTCACTCTAGCTCTCACAATATAAATAGAACAGCAAAGTTCAATTAATTGTGCCACCCCTGCTTCATATTGGCACAACAGGAGTACATAGGCTAGACAACTGCCAGTTTATCTCAAGGGATCTCGAGAGTAAATTACTCGTAGCTATCTTTACTTACCCAAGATTATATTTTGAATGAAAATCCATGATATGATCTCTTTGTTTATTAGTCGTTTGAAGGCCATTCTTGCCACCAACGAGTACCTAAAGAAAGTGTGGCAGCTATGGCTCACCTGTATGCACAAGGAATAATGTCACACATATTCAAAGAGTAAAATGGCATTAAAAAGCATCATCTATTTTAGCACACACACACACACACACACTCTGTATCAGCATATAGCTATTTGGATAGCAAAAATACCATTTCTACTGGGAAAGTTAGGTACTTTAACTATCGATTTAGAATTACTTTATGCAGCCATAATGTAGTCTTAAATTATTTCCAAATACACAAAACCCCAATTGCTTTTTCATTTCCCAATACAGTCATAACTTACTAATCACAAGGGTGCACCTGGAACGACTCTACTTCAAGTTAACGGTGACCGAGTTCCAACTAAAAGAGGAGTGTATATTCCGGAAGTATTGACTAGAATATACTTAGTGTTTGTGTTCCCAAATTTATAGAAAACTTTGTATGTCGCAATCAGTAGTGTTCATAACAGCAAGCAAGTTACTCAAAACAGTATCACATTAGCAACTGTTATATAGCTAGTGAAAGATATAAAAAAGCTTTCTATGTTAACTTATAACCCCACCAGATAAAGTATAAATGTTGCATAATGTGCCTTAGCAGATAGTACCAAAAAGTGGCCATTAAGATTTATTCTGGCATATTAAAATAATTTTACGTTAGGATTTCTCTGCATTTAGTCAAATTTCACAATAACATGTAATTTTGGTAAAACACAACTAGAATAGCTAGCAATTTTTTTAGCTAGACACTAAGAATTAGCTCATGCTTTAGCATGTATTTTATTTTACACAAACAAACATCCTCCTGTTATTTAAGTCTTTTTTTGATAAACTAAAAAGCACAATAGCATAAAATGTTAACTTATTAAACCAATGTCTTTGAGTAGAATTACATTTTTCAGCATTTCAATAAAATTATAAGTTGGTAAAAGCAACAGACAAAAAAAATTAACACAAAAACTACAAATGGATAAGACAATTCCTCTTTATTTTCTTATGGAAATAAATACTTGTAGCAGATACTTTATGACGTAATTGTTCAAAAATTCTTTTTTGAATTTTTTTGATGTTGCCTCGTCCTCACAAAACTAACAACTTTCAGATCATTTATTGTACAAATTGTTGATACCAGAAGTAACATGAGCATCACATTGATTACTGACATCACAGACAGAAGCACATATGTCTGTAGATAGAATTGAGCATCAGTAGTGGAGTTTGCTTTAACTACAATAATAGACAACCAATCACAAAATAAGAAATGAGTTGAATTATAAGCCTATATAATTATATGGAAGAAATGTTTGTAGAATTATACACTGTGGAAACAGTGAAATTTGGAGGAGCAGTATAGTAGTCCTGAGAAATCTTGAGGGATTAAAATAACTAAATAATTAACACTTTCATGTTGCAGTCTTTTCATGCTAGTTTTTATGTCATACCACACACATACCAACTCAGTTATTTCGAGTTTAAGAGTTGCTATTGAAACAGAGGTTACTATTTGACACAAGAAGCTAAATATCCACTCTACAGCCTGTCCAGTACTGTAAACCTGGGAGACTTGTGGGGGCTTAATCTCTAAGAAAACTTCACACAACTTTACTAGTTAACCATCCTGGTGGCAGTGTACAGTAAATCTAGCTCTGTTCTAATTTACATTGTGTTCTAAGCTTCAACACCAAAATTGTGTATACCACATTTGCACCCTTTACAATTATTATGTTATTGAATAGACTATTATATAATAAACTTACTGCTGATTGAAGAGATATTATTTCCATTAAAAGTAGAGACTCCAGGAACTAAAGGTAAACCATAAAAGGTTGATGACCGATTTATTGGATCCAACAATGAACTATAAACATCATTACTATCATTGGTTGCTATCTCCATGGTAATTGCTCCTGTACTTGTGGTTTTAGGTTCAACTACTGTAATTTTTTGAAAAGAAATGTTGATAATAAGTGATCTCTTATGCAGTTATTCCACTTCAATGAGTACAAAATTGTAATTATTTTTACTATGATTAATTCCCTTTACCCATAATTGCAACAACAAAAGAAGAACAATATACGTTCTGTACAGATGCACGACCGTTAGACGGTTACGTAACTGGTTGGTATGGGTTTTACAACTGGTTATTTAGTTAGGCAACAGTTTGCAACATATAGTTCACTTATGTAAGCAGCCAGTGAAATACTTAAGTTATTCTCCAGTAATAATGAGTGCTTAGCAAAAGTTTGGTGATGCCAGAACATAATTTTCTTATTGTGGGGCGTCCTAATAAGGAAACTGAGAATGACATAAACACTTTTCATCACTTTTTGGTAAATTTTCTTGTTTATCTTTCAGTTGCACTTGCAGTTTTTGTATTAGTTATAGCCTAGTTAATGTTTATAATTCTAAATGTTAAGAAATACAAACTTAAATTTAGCTGTATTGTTTATATCTAAGATTGCAGTCACATTACGTAATACAGTTGCTTTTTTATTGTGCTTCCAATATCATTATGAAGATTTCTTTCATAATTTCTAAAAATGGTTGGAATAAAATGTATTTGTGACTATTTCCGGCATGTTATATGATAAGGTGATTGCAGTGTAATATTTTGTAGTTGACAAGTACTCAAATGACTTCCTTACTACTTATCACTCAATCATACACCTGTTAAGTTCATTGTGCTATTTTGCACATAGTAAACCTATTCCCCAATCCACATTTACCTTGAACAGAGAGATAATAGACAAGATATATAACTTCGACAAGACTAGACAAATAACATTTGTAGATTCCTTTATCATGAACAGTAATATTTGTCAAAAGAAGTTCAAAGTTTGGCGTGATGCTGATTCAGCCACCCTTTTCAACACTAGGTTTAGCAATCATGGCTAATTTGCGGTAGACATTCGGGTAATAAGGAAGTGGGGCACTCACCACTTCCACATTCCTCCAGAACAAATTTGGTATGTACACGTCCCCAGACCCTCCGCGTGATTTGCACGCTACGTGGGTCTGGCTCCACCAGACTATCTGAAGTTAACAATGAATTCCAAGTGCACTTGCTATTTAACAATAACTAAAGTCTTTCAAAGACTCTTACAATCCACTAAACAGAAGATGTTGATGTGGTCAACACTCGTTATTTAACGGAGCCAGAAGAGAATTGTGGTTTTACAATGGCTCAAATAGTTGGTGATGCATTGTTAGTTGATAAAGTAAGTTTGCCACAAGAATTGCATCCTTCTTTTCATTTCAATTCACAAGTTATTATTAAATGGTTGACAACTTCATTGCTCAGTTCAGTTATGGTTTTTCAAAAGTGTACATGAATGTAATTAGGGACTCATGGGAAAAAAGAGGTTCGTGTACCAAATATTGAAATCTCTTGCTAGTTTTAATATTAAGTCACCCATTACATACTGCATACTATTCTTGCTAACCACCATAAACCTGAAAACAATTACAATGTGGTACTGAGTACATCAAACAAATTGAAAGTTTAATACTTTCATCAAGGATCCAATTTCCAAACTTGTGTGACTAATGTAATTAATACATTCTTTAATGGTACTAGTAAACCAGTCATAACTGTTACCACAAATCTTTACTATTACAAAACATGTTGAAGCAGTATTGATTGGATGATATTGATAATAATATGTTAAACTACAAACGGATAATATGGTTCATCTTTCCCAAATCTATGTATAGTAAGCAACAGAGGTTGAATACCAAAGAAGATAACTGTGAAATACCTATAATTACCAAGAGCAAACTGTTAAGATAATGTGGATGTACACCTTCATAATACTATTATCAATAAGTGGACAAGGATTTGGTGAGTTTCAATCACTTGGGGGGGGGGGAAGTATTGTCATTTTTATTTTAGTGGTGAAGCTTTTCTTGGCCTTACAACCCCCAACTCCCTACTACTTAATTTGAACCTACTGAATCTGATTCAATTTGATAAACAACTGACTGTTTGAAACTAGAATGTGTTAATTAAGCTAGTATTTTATCTATTGAATCAACTTTAGGAAATGGATTTCGTGTCACTAGTTTCCCTTATCCTTTCTACTTCACTACTGGCATAGAAATAATTCTTTCTTGCCAACTACCAAATGCTGCAGTTTTCAGTCACTGGACAAATCCTTCTGGCAATTCCATCTCTGTCTCTGCTGAAAGATACGTGGTAGACACTATTGGGCTCATAAAACGCTTGAAAGTGAAGAACAGCACTCAGTTAGATGGAGGAACTTACACGTGCTATATTAGTAAGTATATAAAATTATTTATCACTGTTATTTTCTGAGAACAACAAGATTCAGAATAACCTTTTTTACATATCCAATACTATTTATATATAATAATATACTCATATCAGCTGCTCTAGACAAATAGTTACTAAAACTGACTTAAATATGTACTATACTATTCTAACCTCATTTCAGTTTCTTGTTGCTCTAACCTTAAATTTCAGCCATAAATAGATTAATGGAGTCAAAATCTATAGAAGCTAATTATGTTGATTTGATTGAGGTGCATTCTTCTAATGGGAATGTGACAGCTTATGTTGGAGACTCCCAAAAGTTCGTCTGTAATGCTTCCAACACTATATTTCGCCAGTGGCAGTACAAAAATGGCTCATCACGTCCAGTGGGCCTGAGGAACTCAAGCAATGGCAGGAACGCACAGGAATTTCTATTTGTGGTTGAGGAGGGCTATTACCGGTAATTTGCTAACAGTAATTGACCGCTGCAATATAAGTGTGGCAGAACAAATTTGGTATGGCCAGGTTCTCAGATCCATTCCCAGCCTAGCAGTTCGGTAAAGGGTCTGGATATGCCGGACTAAACTACTTCGGAGGGGTAGGAGAAAAGGGATAGGAGGGGTGATTACCCTTCCCCCCCCCCCTCCCCCCCATTTTTTATACAGTGGGGGGGGGGGGGGCTTGACCTCCACTTTTTCATATTTCATAGTATGAATTAGCTAGTGGTTCAGAAAAAATCATTTCAAACTAATTTTAACACAAATCCAGCTGCTTTAATCAAGTAATGAAGATCGACTTAATCACTCTTTTTCTAAATGTTTATGTCCTTTATTGTGATGAAACACCCACACTTCACCACATTAAGACCATATCATTATTATTATTTTTAGTCCTTTATCTGTACATCTTTTACCTTTTTGTTCATAAGTAGTTTACCCTGTACCTAGAGGATCACCCTTTTACTTAGTCAGCATATTGTCACCCGACCCCATCATACTTTGTGTAGGGTCTACTGACTTATACTGGTAGCGTGCCAAAATTCAGTCAGTTCTGTAATCACTTCAGTTTGAAATACATTTAAAATTGTACGCTTGGGGGAGCCTGGGCAACCTGAGGTTGTAAGCAGAACTCTGGTGGTGGCGCTACACTGGAGGATGTCAAGATTAGCCCTGAAGCTCGTCCCAGTCGTTCCCATTGCTGGCCGTACACCACACTTGTTGTATAAGAAAAGAGAGAGAGAGAAAACGCACTATTGATTTTCTTTATAATTAAGGATTATAATTATGAACTGATTATTCTAATAATGCATTCTAATGAAGAGGTTTCATCAGTTGGTAAATGCATCTATAGTTACATTCACACCAAATTAAGTTTCTTTTTTATGATAATCACCTTGTTTCAAGTTGCTGATACACACCGGGAAGCACTAGCAAGTAGCTATTTATACATTGGTAGTTTCCAGTTTTGCCAGATGCTGTGGCATTTCTGACTGTAAGGGTGACTTTAATCAATTTGTGTCTCTTTATCTTGTGACAGTCATTATCAGGATAGAGTATTTTTAGAGAGTCAAACTCTGAAGTTTGTAGTCACTTGGCAGGTATCAATGTTCTACAATTTCATTTCCACTTTAAATATGGGATGTGTGTGGAATGATGTCTGCTAGTATTTCTGCAATTTGTGACTCATAATTAAAGAAGGCTATGGCTCTATGTAGATATAGGTAAAGAAATAGTTTTTCAATATTTTCTCTGTCCTAATTGAAGAGATAGCTATACTCTCTTAATAATAGTAATTAAACTTCAGCACCCATGTGGAATTCCAGTCCTTTTTCAATCTGCTCGTCTGTCACAATAGATCTTTAAATGGCAGCACATTGTTAATTGTGTCAAGATAAGATTTTTCGACATGTGACTTAACTTTTTCTTTGTAGTTTCAATGCTTTTTGATGTGGAAATGAAACAGTTTTCTCCCAGTTTTTCCACCTAACAAATAGGCAGCTGAGGGTTTCTAGTAGGAAGTGGGGCGTGGATATAAGTAAAAAGTCAGTTCTTATGCTAACTCATAGCAACTAGCCATTCTAAAACTATTAATGGCCATTACTTGTGACAGTAAGAAATAATAAATATTACCAGATGCTACAACTACAGCAAGATGGGCTATTACAAGGTTATTTTATCATTACATAATGATTCAAAAATTTAAGGGAGCTCAAATCTTCTTTCTAAGAGTTGTAGGAAAGAGGGGGGGGGGTCCCACCCACTTCATTTGTTTTGTCCAAGTAGCAAAGCAATAACACAATACTCCAAATAATTTTGTAGTTAAGTGATTAATGTTTTCAATTTTTATGTTGTATATCCTCACTTTTGTGCAGATCTCAGCGAATGCTACTTCATGAGAGAGACATCATTTTCATGACAATCTTATCATTATTATATGTTGGTACATCAAGTGCCACACTAGCAAGCTGAGAGATTTTCTTATGGAATTTTTTATAAGTAATTAATAATAGCTATTATTTGCTTACTCAACACTCTGGACACATCCAATTCAGAATCATCAGCACACAGCAATCTCTTCCATCACAATAAAAACCATCCAAGGCATCATAACTGATAGTGCCAAGAGTGGTATATAATTAGCATTGTGGCATGTTAAAATATTTACAGGAAAATGTTTTTTGGTAAGAATAATCTTTTAGGTAGACAATTAGAGAGTGCTGCGTGAGCTGACTACAATCGAGTCTCAAATTCTATCAGCTTTGTGCCATTTTGAATCTAATAAACTTATAATCACCCATCTATGCTTTCTGAACAAACAAGAAGGAACTTCACATACACATGTAGAATGCATCTAACAAATTGAAAGTTATAATGTACTTCAGATAAATGTTTTATATGTTGACAAATCATAACAATTACCACAGTATCCTATAAACAGATAATTTGGTTGGTCTTTCCCAAAACTCCACATAAACTCCACATTATAGAAAATTGAACAGTCTTCATCAGGAAATGTCAAAGAAAGGGGCACTCTCCTATAACTACCAGCTTAGTTTACCACCAGTTTTCTAGGTTTTTAAGGCTACCTTTCTCTAGGTGAAGCCTACCCAACAGGTTAGACAGCTAACATAATTCACCTGGGATTGTGAGGGGTGGAGGGGGGGGGGGGGGGGGGAAAGGGTTTGCTAGATGTTTTACAGTCAACTACACACCAGGGGTTGCCCACCCTGGTACAAACTACTGCAGTGAAGATATCTAGCACTGAATAAACCTTATTACACTCTCAGAGTGGTATGGCAAGACATTTCTCTCTCAGGCTTTATTTTCATTCCCTCTTGAAAATAAATTAGCCTGTTATTGAAATGTTTTGCATTTCACACTCTGACCTATGTAATAAGTATGCCTCACCAGGATGACCAATAGCTGGAAAAGGAGCAGAACTGGTGCATTTGTGTGCCAGTATCTTGTAATTCACAAGTGTTATGTGGTTAGTGTTTATTTGTGTTCATGAATGGATCATTCATGTTTATTCATCAATTTCTTTAGACAGAAGAGTGCTAATTTTGGTTGTACATTCATGATCATTTGTATGTTGGAGGGCACATAACACTGTAACTTGGCTCTCCACATTCAGTATTACTTTATTCCTTGTCTTAATCATTCACTGTACCATTCTTCCTTTTTAAATAAAAACTGAATTGACTTTATCCTGTACAAGCAGTGAGATTGATTGAGGGCAAGACCTTGGTGCGCAAGCAGTATAGTTAGGCTGAAGAAACCTTAAAAGACCTGGTGGCAGGCTATTTTACTGAGCCATCCAACTATCTGTGCAAACTATCTGTGACTCTCACTCTGGCTCTCACAATATAAATAGAACAGCAAAGTTCAATAAATTGTGCCACCCCCTTGTATAATTACTCATTGAATAGTAATTCCCAGGACAGTTTTATTATTGCTTCATATTGGCACGACAGGAGTACATAGGCTAGACAACTGCCAGTTTATGTCAAGGGATCTCGAGAGTAAATTACTCGTAGCTATTTTTACTTACCCAAGATTATGTTTTGAATGAAAATCCATGATATGATCTCTTTGTTTATTAGTCTTTTGAAGGCCATTCTTGCCACCAACGAGTACCTAAAGAAAGTGTGGCAGCTATGGCTCACCTGTATGCACAAGGAATAATGTCACACATATTCAAAGAGTAAAATGCCATTAAAAAGCATCATCTATTTTAGCACACACACACACACACACGCACACTCTGTATCAGCATATAGCTATTTGGATAGCAAAAGTACCATTTCTACTGGGAAAGTTGGGTACTTTAACAATCGATTAAGAATTGCTTTATGCAGCCATAATGCAGTCTTAAATTATTTCCAAATACACAAAACCCCAATTTCTTTTTCATTTTCCATACAGTCATAACTTACTAATCAGAATTTTAGACAAGGGTGCACTTGGAACGACTCTACTTCAAGTTAACGGTCATACCGAGTTCCCAATTAAAAGAGGAGTGTATATTTCCCAATTAAAAGAGGAGTGTATATTCCGGAAGTATTGACTAGAGAATACTTAGTGTTTCTGTCCCCAAATTTATAGAAAACTTTGTACACGTATGTCACAATCAGTAGTGTTCATGAAAGCAAACAAGTTACTTAAAACAGTATCACATTAGCAACTGTTATATAGCTAGAGAAAGATATAAAAAAGCTTTCTATGTTAACTTACCCCACCAGATAAAGTATAAATGTTGCATAATGTGCCTTAGCAGATAGTACCAAAAAGTGGCCATTAGTATTTATTCTGGTATATTAAAATAATTTTACATTAGGATTTCTCTGCATTTAGTCAAATTTCATAATAACATGTTATTTTGGTAAAACACAACTAGAATAGCTAGCTATTTTTTTAGCTAGACACTAAGAATTAGCTCATGCTTTAGCATGTATTTTATTTTACACAAGCAAACATCCTCCTGTTATTTAAATCTTTTGATAAACTAAGAAGAACAATAGCATAAATGTTAACTTATTAAACCAATGTCTTTGAGTTCAGCATTTCAATACAATTTTAAGTTGGTAACAGCAACAGACAAAAAAAAACAAACACAAAAACTTCAAATGGATAGGACAATTCCTTTTTATTCTCTTATGGAAGTACTTGTAGCAGATACTTTATGATGTAATTGTTCAAAAATTCTTTTTTGAATTTTTTTGATGTTGCCTCGTCCTCACAAAACTAACAGCTTTCAGATCATTTATTGTACAAATTGTTGATACCAGAAGTAACATGAGCATCACATTGATTACTGACATCACAGACAGAAGCACATATGTCTGTAGATAGAATTGAGCATCAGTAGTAGAGTTTGCTATAACTACAATAATAGACATGCAATCACAAATAAGATAGGAATTGGATACTAAGCCTGTATATGGAATAAATATTTGGAGAATTATACAGTGTTGAAGTGGAGGAGTAGTAGCTAGTGGAGTGGCCCTGAGAAATCTTTAGGGATTGAAAGAACTAAATAATTAACATTTTCAGTCATATGATGTTGCAGTCTCTTTTTGCTAGTTTTCATCTTACAAACACATACATACTCAGTTATTTAGAGTTTAAGAGTTGGTATTGAAACAGAGGTTACCATTTGACACAAGAAGATCAATAACTACTCTACAGCTTGTCCAGTATATACTGTAAACCTGGGGGACTTGTGGGGGGCTTAATCTCTAAGAAAATTCCCACAACTTTATTAGTTAACCTCCCTCGTGGCAGCGTATAATCAATCTTTGTTCTAATTTACACTGTGTTCTCAGCTTCAACACCAAAATTGTGTATACCACATTTTCACCCTTTACAATTATTATATGTTATTGAATAGACTATTATATAATAAACTTACTGCTGGTTGAAGAAATATTATTTCCATTAAAAGTAGAGACTCCAGGAACTAAAGGTAAACCATAAAAGGTTGATGACCGATTTATTGGATCCAACGATGAATTATAAACATCATGACTAACATCGGTTGCAATCTCCACGGTGTTTGCTCCTGTATTTGTGGTTTTAGGTTTGACTACTGTAATTTTTTTTAAAAGAAATGTTGATATAGGTCATCTCTTATACAGTTATTCCACTTCAATGAGCACAAAATTGTAGTTATTTTTACTATGATTAATTCCCTTTACCCATAATTGTAACAACAAAAGAAGGACAATATACATTCTGTACAGATGTACGACCGTTAGACGGTTACGTAACTGGTTGGTAGGTTATACAACTGGTTATTTAGTTAGACAACAGTTTGCTACATATAGTTCACTTAGGTAAGCTTCCAGTGAAAGACTGAAATACTTCTCCAGTAATAATGAGTGCTTAGCAAAAGTTTGGTGATACCAGAACATCATTTTCCTATTGTGGAGTGTCCTAAGGAGACTGAGAATAACATAAACACTTTTCATCACTTTTTGGTAAATTTTCTTGTTTATCTTTCAGTTGCACTTGCAGTTTTTGTACCAGTTATAGCTAGCTAATGACTATAATTCTAAATGTTAAGAAATACAAACTTAAATTTAGCGGGTATTGTTTATATCTAAGGGTTGCATTCACATTATGCAATACAGTTGCTTTTTGTCGTTTGTTTTTTAATTTCATTATGAAGATTTTGTCATAGTTTCTCTAAAAATGGTTGGAATAAATTGTATTTATGACTATTTCTGGCATGTTATTTGATGAGGTGATTAAAGTTGAATTATTTTGAAGTTGATAAGTACTCATTGTGTTCCCTACCACTTATCATTCAATAATAACCACACCTAATTAAGTTAAGCATCCCAATCTACATTTACCTTGAACAGAAAGATAATGGATAAGATATACAAATTCAAGATTACTATACAAGTAACATTGGTAGATTCCTTTATCATGAACAGTAATATTTGTTAATAGAAGTTCAACTTTTGGCGTGATGCTGATCCTGCCATTGCTTGTGTTACTCAGGACCACTGGACGTGATGAGCCATTTTTGTACTGCCACTGGCGAAATATAGTGTTGGAAGCATTACAGGAGAACTTTTGGGAGTCTCCAACATAAGCTGTCACATTCTCATTAGAAGAATGCACCTCAATCAAATCAACATAATTAGCTTCTATAGATTTTGACTCCATTAATCCATTTATGGCTGAAATTTAAGGTTAGAGCAACAAGAAACTGTAATGAGGCTAGAATAATATAGTACATATTTAAGTCAGTTTTAGTAACTATTTGTCTAGAGCAACTGATATAAGTACTATTATTAAATATAAATAGTATTGGACATGTAAAAAAGGTTATTCTGAATCTTGTTGTTCTCAGAAAATAACAGTGAAAAATAATTTCATATACTTACTAATATAGCATGAATAAGTTCCTCCATCTAACTGAGTGCTGTTCTTCACTTTCAAGCGTTTTATGAGCCCAATAGTGTCTACCACGAATCTTCCAGCAGAGGCAGAGATGGAATTGCCAGAAGGATTTGTCCAGTGACTGAAAACTGCAGCATTTGGTAGTTGGCAAGAAAGATTTATTTCTATGCCAGTAGTGAAGTAGGAAGGATAAGGGAAACTAGTGACACGAAATCCATTTCCTAAAGTTGATTCAATAGATAAAATACTAGCTTAATTAGCACATTCTAGTTTCAAACAGTCAGTTGTTTATCAAATTGAATCAGATTCAGTAGGTTCAAATTAAGCAGTAGGGAGTTGGGGGTTGCAAGGGCCAAGAAAAACTTCACCACTAAAATAAAAAGTTACTGAAATGACAATACTCCCCCCCCCCCAAGTAATTAAAACTCACCAAATCCTTGTCCACTTATTGATAATAGTATTATGAAGGTATACTTCCACATTATCTTAACAATTTGCTCTTGGTAATTATTATGTATTTCAGTTATTTTCTGTGGTATTCAGCCTCTGTTGCTTACTAAACATAGATTTGGGAAAGATGAACCAAATTATCTGTTTATAGTTTAATATATTATCAACATGTTTTGTAATAGTAAAGATTTGTGGTAACAGTTATGACTGGTCTACTAGTAACATTAAAGAATGTATTAATTACGTTAGTCACACAAGTTTGGAAATTGGGTCCTTGATGAAAGTATTTAACTTTCAATTTGTTTGATGTACTCAGTACCACATTGTAATTGTTTTCAGGTTTATGGTGATTAGCAAGAATAGTATGCAGTTTATCAAGATGATCTAATGGCCATAGACCACTGGCATAGGAACAGGAGGAAACATAGGGGCCAGCCCCCCCCCCCCCCCCCCCCCCCCCCCTCCATGTCTCAAGATAGGGGGAACAGGTCCCCTTATGTTATCGGTGACTCAATATTAAAACTAGCAAGAGATTTCAATATTTGGTACACGGACAGCCTCTTTTTTCCCATGAGTCCCTAATTACATTCATGTACACTTTTGAAAAACCATAACTGAACTGAGCAATGAAGTTGTCAACCATTTGGTAATGACTTGTGAATTGAAATGAAAAGAAGGATGCAATTCTTGTGGCAAACTTAATTTATCAACTAACAATGCATCACCAACTATTTGAGCCATTGTAAAACCAAAACCACTGTGGGGCTGACCACAGCAGAGAGAGAAGAAATATGCAAAGAGAAGGAGACAGAAGTCAAGAGAAGATAGAACATTGAACATTGTGTGTGCATCATTAAATTATTAAGTATTGTTAGCAGTGTGGAATGTGTCACTTTGTGTATGTAGTCAGTAAGTTTTGTCCCAGATTTCCGGTGAGTCATTGTGCGTATGTGTTTCATCCCTATATGTGCGCATACGTGGTATTTTGTACTTAACCTTAACCACGCATGCATCTCATCAGTTCTTTCCTAATCCCACAACTTTAGTTACAGAAGTAAATCTCTGGCTAGAAGGGTGCGGGTGGGAATCCTGGTGGCGGCGATTACCTTAGTGGCTAACTGTATGAGTAACCTGCGTTGGCCGCTCATTACTCCTTTACCTACATCTGGCGGCAGCGGTGGTGACACTGGATCGGCGTACAACCCCTTCCTACTGAGCGCCCTCCATTGCGTCATCGAACTTTGTGTTCCTGAGTCGAACTTCGTGTTCCTGTGCTATTCCTATCGGTCGTGCTGATATTAGTGTCGTGGTCAGTCGTAAAAATCCCCCGAACTGGTCGTTGTGTCGAACTGTTCAAGTTCAAGTCTTCCCTAATCATCTTTCCGTCGGCGTACAACCCTCCAGAGCATCGAGAAGGCCCAATATTCGAGTCCCAGAAGTGTCGGGAAGCTACCTACTCATCTTTATCTCTGTGGTGGTGACCTCTGAACTCATGACCTCTGAACTCGGAACCCTTTACCAACTCACACACACACGTGATGTATCATTGCAGCGAGTTACACGTGTATTGTACTCTGCATATTGTCACTTGAATGAGCTTTAGTATTGTTGCTATTGTTTGCTAGATAACTAGTCTCGCTATATTGGTGACCCTGACGAACAAGCGAACCGATCTCGCCATGTCCGACCCTCCAGACCCTTCAACATCCGGTGTGCCATCCGCACCCGCCATATCTGCGGTTACCGCCACTCTGAAGCTTCCGCCCTTCTAGCCGGCGGACCCTGACCTCTGGTTCGCGCAGGTAGAGGCACAATTTGCTTGCCGCCACATCACTTCACAGCGATCGAAGTTTGATCAAGTGGTGTCTTCCCTGGCACCAGAGTATGCTGCAGAAGTGAGAGATCTTCTGTTGAAGCCCCCTGCTGACCACCCTTATGACAATCTTAAGGCACAGCTCATTCGGAGGACAGCTGCCTCAGAGCAGCGCAAACTCCAGCAGTTATTTACCACAGAAGACCTTGGGGATCGCAAGCCTACACAACTCCTTTGTAGGATGCAGCAACTTCTTGGTGATCGCCCAGGAGTAACTGATGGTTCGTTCCTCAAAGAGCTCTTCCTACAGCGACTGCCGCCAAACGTGAGAATGGTCCTGGCCTCCACCCCTGACTCCACTAGCCTAGACAAACTTGCAGAGATGGCTGACAAGATAATGGAAGTAGCTGTGCCCTCTGTCTCTGCAGTCTCCGCCTCTACACCCGCTGCCCCAACATCGGAAATTGAGCAACTCCGTGCAGAGGTAACCCGGCTGGAAAAGATGGTTAGCAAACTCGCCGCTCGTCCTCGATCCTCCTCACGTCCGCCGACTCGTCCATCCCGCCGCCCACCCAGCCCTGCACCCTCTGCCACACCTCCCGACCCTACCAATCTCTGCTGGTATCACCAAAGGTTTGGTGACCGGGCACAGCAATGTCGATCCCCGTGTGCCTGGTCGTTAAACGGTCAGGCCGGTCACTAGCGGTGACAAGTGTCACCGGCCAACCCCAACCAGGTCGCCTCTTTCACATACACGACTGCACCTGCAACATGCGTTTCCTTGTTGATACCGGCGCCGAGGTGAGCGTTATCCCACCTTCACGCACAGATCAACGCAATGGACAAGGAAATCTCTGCCTACGTGCTGTCAATGGCTCTGCAATTACGACGTTTGGGGTCCGTTCCCTTACCCTCACCCTTGGCCTGCGCCGCACCTTCAGATGGGTGTTCATCATTGCTGATGTCAAGCAACCCATACTCGGTGCTGATTTCCTGTCCCACTTTGGCCTTCTCGTTGACATGCAGCACGGCACGCTTTCTGACTCTACCACTAACCTGCAGGTTCATGGCATTTCTTCCACCCAATCCTCATCTACTGGAATTGTGCACTCGACAAGTACCTCAGGCAATGCATTCACGCAAGTGCTGTCGGAATTCCCTGATGTGACGCAGGCTTCATCCAAGGATCGCCCAGTGAAGCATACGGTCATGCATCATATCACGACCACAGGTCCACCCGTTTTCGCACGCACCCGCAGATTAGCACCCGAACAATTCAAGATTGCACGGCAGGAGTTTGACCACATGCTGCAACTGGGTATTATTCGCCCTTCAGACAGCAGCTGGTCATCACCACTACATATGGTCCCTAAGCGCACACCTGGGGACTGGCGACCATGTGGTGACTTCCGTGCCCTCAACAATGCCACAGTGCCTGACAGGTACCCTGTTCCCCACCTCCATGACTTCACTGCGGTACTCCAGGGAGCTACCATTTTTTCCCACATAGACCTCGTCCGGGCATATCACCAAATCCCCGGAGGAACATCTGCAACACCTACGGCTAGTGCTCCAACGGCTAGCTGACCATGGCATCCTCATTAACGTACCCAAGAGCCTCTTTGGGGTACCTGCTCTGGACTTTCTGGGCCATCATGTGGATGCCACCGGTATCTACCCCCTCGAGGACAAGGTGCAAGCCATTCGTGATTTCCCACAGCCTGCCTCGATACGCAAGCTGCGGGAATTCATTGGCCTTGTCAATTTTTATCGATGTTTCATGCCACATTGTGCAGCCCTCCTACAACCACTGAACGCGCTCTTGGTAGGAACCAACAAGCACACCAAAACCCTCCCCTGGAGTGACGCTGCAACACTAGCCTTTGCCAATGTCAAAGAAGCAATAGCCAAGGTCACCCTGTTGGTGCACCCAGAGCTTGGGGCCTCCACCTGCATCATGACAGATGCCTCAGACACTGCAGTAGGAGCTGTACTGCAGCAGCGGATTGCCAACCAATGGCGACCCCTGGCATATTTTTCAAGGGCCCTTAAGCCAGCTCAAACACGGTATAGTGCCTTTGATCGGGAACTTTTTGCCATCTACCTTGCAGTAAAACATTTTCGCTACTTCATTGAAGGCCGTCAGTTTTTCGTCCTGACTGACCACAAACCACTTGTGTACGCCCTCTCCGGCAAGCCTGAACGCTACTCACCACGACAAGCCAGACACCTCGATCTGATTTTTCAGTATACGTCTGACATCCGTCACGTTCGAGGTGGCGACAATGCAGTAGCTGATGCTTTATCAAGAATCTCAGCCAACGCTCTTCACACAGAGGACTCGGTGCCAGTGATTGATTTCAGGGCAATGGCAGCAGCACAGGACAACCTCAATGTTGCCCGCTTGCAGTCCGACACCTCCCTGTGGCTTGAACGAATTCCTCTCGCACTGTCCAATGGTACCACTCTACTCTGTGATGTTTCAACAGGAGTGCAGCGGCCAGTTGTACCTGAAAGTTTTCGGCGACCAGTGTTTGACTCCTTACACTCCATGTCACATCCGGGGATCAGGGCAGCACAACGCCTAATCACACATCACTTTGTCTGGCCCAACATCAACTCAGATGTTCGGAAGTGGGCTCGCTCCTGTCTACACTGCCAACGCTCAAAGATCCACCGCCACACAACAGCACCGCTAGGGACTTTTACTACACCAGATGCTCGCTTCGACAGAGTGCACATCGATCTGGTTGGTCCACTTCCCCCTTCTAATGGCTGTGCATACCTGCTCACTTGTGTGGATCGGTTCACGCGTTGGCCAGAGGCAGTTCCCATTGCAGACAGCACCGCAGAGACGGTGGCTCGAGCATTTGTCCACACCTGGATTGCTCGTTTTGGCACCCCATCAACAGTTACTACAGACCATGGTAGGCAATTTGAGTCGTATTTGTGGAAGTACTTTACCCAGCTGCTAGGGACAAAGCATCTCCGCACCACGGCTTACCACCCCTGCGCCAATGGCCTTGTGGAGCGCTTCCACCGCCAACTCAAGGCAGCCCTAAAAGCCCACCCTCATCCAGAACGCTGGACTGAAGCACTACCCTTGGTCTTGCTAGGGATTCGTACCGCTCTGAAGGAGGACCTTGGTTGCACAGCAGCGGAGCTTGTGTATGGATCTACACTGCGACTCCCAGGTGGATTTTTCTCGCAGCACACAGTGGACGACAGCACAGATCCTGGCAATTATGTTGTGGGACTCAGGACCATGATGCAGAAATTACGTGCTACACCCCCACGCAAAGGTCGCCGCCCACACACTCATGTGAGCAGTACTTTGTCAGAAGCTACACATGTCTTTGTGCGCCATGACGCTGTGCGTACTCCTCTACAACAGCCCTACAACGGCCCTTTCAAGGTCATTAGTAGCAAGGACAAGTACTTTACACTTGACCTCAAAGGCCGAAGAGACACGGTCTCAGTGGATGGTCTCAAGCCAGCGCATTTAGACCAGGTTTCAGATACTCCACCCACCACTATACCCCCTGTGCAGCAACCCAGCACCTCGCCCCCTACTCCAAAACCTTCCAAGCCTCCAGCCACAATGTCTCCACCGGAGAGATCCAGTCGTACAACTCGGACAGGCCGTCACGTCCACTGGCCTGCCCACCTGTCTGATTTCGTTCACTAGTTCACTGGAAGGGGAGTAATGTGGTGGTGACCTCTGAACTCATGACCTCTGAACTCGGAACCCTTTACCAACTCACACACACACGTGATGTATCATTGCAGCGAGTTACACGTGTATTGTACTCTGCATATTGTCGCTTGAATGAGCTTTAGTATTGTTGCTATTGTTTGCTAGATAGCTAGTCTCGCTATATCTCCATTTGGTGCCTCGCGCACGTGTTGCAGTTGGTGTCACATTTGTCACCTTTATTTTGTTACTTTTGTTAATTGGAGTTCAGTGACCTTTGTCGTAGTATTTACTAGTCGTTCTTTTTTTTTGTGTGTGTGTGTGTGTGTGTGTGCTGTGTTTGTGTGCCATAGGTTCTCCTGGCTCGCTCTCCCTCTGATGAGCAGAAGGTCACAGCCAGCTAGAGCCTGTAAGAAAGTTAGTGCTAGTAATAGTGATAATCGCTTACCTTTTGGAGGTGAGGATTTCTTTCGTGCTTTGGGTTATAGTCCTGTTTCAGATACTACTGTAACAGGGAGTATGGAGGAGGGTACTGGTGATGAACTTCCTTTAGAGGATGCTGAAGCTAGTGAAAGTAGACTTCCTAATGGTAGTTTTGAGCCAGATTGGGAAAAGATTGCTAAGACTATTATGGCCAGGTTAGCTGTGCCTGATGAGTATGGGGCTAGTGGTTTCTCCTCAAGTGGTAGAGAGAGCGGTGGCGCTGATAAAAACCGTCTTGTCGAAAAGCTTGCTCCTTATACAGCTGGAACTGATATGTCTGCTTACATTAAGAAATTAGAAGATGACCTTGCTGATATAGGTGTTCACAGATCACAATATAAATCTATCTTGACGAGAAAAATTCAAGCTTGTCGTGCTCTATCCATTTTATCTTCAATTGATCGTAGTACTTGCTCATATACCGATATTAAAATGAAACTTATTGATGGCTTAGGCTCTAATCTCACTTCTTTGGGCATTAAACTCTTTTCTGAATACCAAAATACTGTCAGGTCTATGTCCTCAAGAGATGCCTACTTACATCTAAAGAGCCTCACTGATTCGGTAAATTTGTTGACAGCATCTAAAGAAGAGCTGCTCCTGTTTATGGCAACCGCTATCTATAGAGCATCGCGCACGCTCTACCAAAGGGGTATTATGGATGGTAGAGAAATTAATTCCTTTAAGGGTGCTCACACATAGCAACGCCTGGGCGCCTTTAGTAGCGCACTCCAGCTGAATAGTAGCGCGTTATCTACCACAAAGTCACGCCCCACTCTGTAACAAATTAGTGCCCATGAAATGCAGCTGTGCCTCACTCACCACTCTACGCGCGTACCGATAGGGCGGGGCGGAGTAAACTTACAATAAAAAATTCTCGCGCTCTAAAGTAATGGATCCAGAATCTTATCTTGCGTACTGCTCAGGAATGGACTAACTGCTGTGGTTCAAATTTTGCCAGGGTTTAGGGCCACAAGGGGTCGACCCTATAACGTTGAGATATTTTAAATGTACGGAATTTCACGGAAATAATAGACAATAGTTCACGTGGTAAGGTGAGTAAATAGAAAAGTAAAATAAAATTCAACCAAAACTCAACATTATGGCATGCACGCACGGGTAAGAAAATGATATACAAAAAATTAGCTTCTATACTACGGTGGTAGCCGTGCAGTACTGCCAAGAAGTCCAAAATTGTGACGGGGTATTTCTAGAGATGCGATCAACTTCCAGTCTTCATTCTTGGTAGGTGCTTTCTCCTAGCAGTACTTGCTGGCCTGCATAAATAAAATAATTCGGGAGAAAAGCAGAAGTAATTTTAACTGGCCCTAGCAACCGTGGCCTATTTGGCGGGTTTTTCGCGCTCAAAGAGTGTTTGAGCACCCTTAATGATTTGAATACTGTAGCTTTAACATCTCTTGCTATAGTGATACTGAAAGATCTGGTAGTAGTATAGGTTCTCATAGGAGTATGAGCAATGTTGAATGTTACAAATGTCATAGATATGGTCATAGAGCATTTGAGTGCAGAGTTTCTAGTACTTCAAACAGTAGTAGTAGTAGTCAGTCTAGTAGTAACAACAGTAGTAGCCAAGGTGCTGGTAGTAGTGGCACTCAAAAACCTCAAGGTATTGTGTGCTACTCTTGCAGAGTACCGGGTCACAAGTCCCCTGATTACCCCAATAAGAATAGGGGTGGGGATAGTACTTCTGACTTTAAGTCCTTATCTTTAAGTAGAGGTAGAGGCCCTTACCGTGCTAATATGGCTGCTGTGAGTAGGACAGCTACATGGGTAACAGGTGAAGTTAATGAGATTGAGTGTCCGATTGTCCCAGACACTGCTGCAGAAATTACCATTGTTCCTAATAGTTTGGTGTATGAAGGTCAAGTCACTGGTGAACTAGTTGAAGTTACTGATTGGCAGAGTTCCGTTGCTGTGTTACGTACTGCCATTGTTCTCTTTCATATCCCTGGGAAAACATTTTATGATATAGTTGCTGTAGCTCCCTCTGAATCCCTGGGTGGTATGGTTCTATACTCTGTGCCTGTTGATGACTCTATGGCTGTCCAACTTCTTCTGGGTGCTTCCCCTAGTCCTGCCAGACAAAGGGAAGAGCATGACTGTGATACTCAGTCCACCCAGACATCAGCTAGTTCTGGTGTTGGCTCTGTCAACGGCTCTGGTGGGGCTTTAGAAACCTCACCGAGTTCGTCTGATACTCCAGAGGATCCTGTGGCTCGTGTAAATGCAGTCACTAGGTCAGCAAAGAGACGGGCCAGAAAGGTCAAGTTTGCTGAGAGAGTTAAAGATGTTGCTGATGCAAATTTGGAGTCCTGTGAAGATGAGTTCATGAGATTGTCTAACATAGAGTTTGATAGTAAGAATGGGAGTGAGAGTAAGAGTGTGATAAGAGATGAGGAGTCTGATTGTGATTCTTCTGGAGATGAGCTTGGTTGCAGTTCTGAAGTGAAGAAGAAGGTTGTTGCGGGTAAGGTTGATGTCAAGAGATTGCTGGGAAGATTGTAGGTGTTGATAGTCGAGAGAATGCAATTGACACGCATGATGTTGACCTTGGTTTTCCAAAGGTTAGTGAAGGTGTTGGTTCCAAGTCACTAATTGAGGACATGAGAAATGACCCTTCTTTGTCCAATTTTAGAGACCTTGCAGATAGGAACTTGAATGGCTATACCTGGAAAGATGGCCTCCTTATGCATGTGTCCTTGGATCCTGATAACACTGAAATTCAGAGAATTGTCTTACCCAAGTGTAGAAGACAGAATGTGCTTAGGCTGGCCCATGACAACACTGCCCATGTTGGTTGCAGGGGCATGCGCAAAATCATTGGTCAAAGATTTACTTGGCCAGGAGTGTATGTGGATATAGTTGCATATGTCAAGTCTTGTTCGGTTTGTCTTAGAATGAATAGCACTGGAAATAAGAAGGTGAAGATTGTGGAAAGAGGCATCGTTTCTGTACCCTTTGAGACAGTCGCTGTAGACCTAGTTGGCCCTCTTCCAAAAGGCAAACGTGGGGCTAGGTACCTTTTCACATGTATATGCTTGGCCACTAGATGGCCAGAAGCAGTCCCCATGCATACAGCCTCTGCCAGAGAGGCAGCCCAGTGCTTTATTGAGATTGTTTCTAGAACGGGTATCCCCTCAAAGGTATTATCAGATCGGGGTACAGTTTTTCTGTCTAAGCTGATGGCAGGAGCATGTGAGATGCTAGGCATTGATAGCCTGGCTACATCACCCTGTAGGCCCCAATCGAATGGGGTGGTTGAAAGGTTGCATGGCACCTTACAGCCTATGCTTGCTAAAGCTGTCAACTCAGGAGTTGACTGGGTTGATTTCCTGCCCTTGGCTCTGTTTGCCTTTAGGCAGGTCCCTAGCAGAGTGCCTGGTTATTCCCCTCATAAACTGGTATATGGGAAAGAAGTTGTTGGTCCCTTGGATGTCCTCTACTCTGGCTGGGTTGACTGTAAATTTGAGTGCATGGATACAGAGGAATGGTTAGTGTCCTTGCATGATAGGCTGTCAGTGATCCATTATCTGGCAGTTGGAAATGAATCTAAAAGTGTTGAGGAAAGAGTCCTAGCCTTTAACAAAGGCAAAAGTGACAGGGAATTGTCAGTTGGTGATACAGTTTTAATGAGGATTCCTGGTATTCATGGTTCCCTACAAGCATCCTGGGAAGGCCCTTATATTGTGTCTAGTAAAGTTTCAAGGGTTACCTACAAGGTTTCCAAAGGAGATGGCTGTGCTGAGAAACTTGCTCACATAAATAATCTTAAAGTTTGTCAAGAGAGGCCTTTGTCTGTAAATGCTATTACTTTAGTGGCTGAAGAGCAAGGAATTGATGAGCAGTTGTTGCTTCCTAAAGCTGTCCTGGGGGAAGAAAATGTGTTGACTACGATGAACGTGAACTCAGGAATGTGTTAAATGAGTTGGAATGTTTCTTTAGCCTCAAGCCTGGTTTATGTAAACACAGCCAGTGCAAGATTGACTTTGTTGATGGTGCTACTCCTGTGAATCTTCCCCCAAGGCAGGTCCCTGGTGGTATTAGGGACTCAGTTAAAAATGAATTACGGAAATTGCTAGACGGAGGAATCATAGTTGAGTCAAATGCACAATGGGCTAGCCCTTTGGTCCCAGTTAAAAAGAAGGATGGGTCATTTAGGTTGTGTGTGGATTTTAGGTCTTTGAACAAAGTTACACTGTTAAAGAGGTTTTGGTTGACTTCCTTGACTGAGATTCTAGAGAAAGTAGGTCCAAACCCGTGTCTCTCTACCTTAGACCTTACCTCGGGTTTCCATCAGTTGGAAATGGAGCCCAATAGCAGTGACTACACCACCTTTGTGTGCCCTTTTGGACGATTTAAGTACGTAAGAATGCCGTTTGGCTTAAAGAATTCCCCGGCTATTTTCCAGGAGGTTGTAAGTCAAGTTCTTGTGCCAGTAAAGTCTATGAGTGGCATCTCCCTGTCCACTCCACCCTCTGGGAAGCCTTCAGAGCAACAGCCGGTGTGAGCAGGCTGGAGTACTTAGCAAAATCCTTAATGAAGCGTCTATAATAAGACATGCTGCCTAGGTATGAACTCAGTTGTTTTTTAGTGATAGGTCTCCTAAAGTTCGACATTGCTTCAACTCTTACTCTAGGCACAGAGACAGTGCCACAATCAATAACATGACCCAAGTATGTTAAATGTTTCCGCCCAAAAGTACACTTTTTAGCTTTCAACTTAAACCCAGCATTCCCAAGACACTTTATCACCTTATCAAGATCAACTAAATGCTGCTTCCAATTGGGACTATACACTATTACATCATCTATTACAGGCATTTAGTAAGTTGTGTTTGTCATTGTGTGATAGTGTTGTGTTGCATATTCCTCAGAGCTCTGATTCCTTCCTATTATACACGGACACCTCGGGAGTAGGAGTTGGTGGATGCCTCCACATTCAGAGAGACGACCAGGAGCTCCCTGTGGCTTTCTTTAGTCGTCAGTTGAAAGCAGCAAAGAAACACTATTCTGTAACTGAGCTTGAGGCTCTGGCCATAGTATCATCCGTGAGACCCTTCGACTATTATCTGTATGGCCGCTTGGTATCAATAGTGACTGATCATATAGCCTGCTTGGCCCTGCAAGATGGTTCAACCTTAAATAAACGGCTGCTACGCTTCGCGCTGGCGCTACAGAATTTAGCAAGTGAGTTTACGGCAAACGATATGTCTGAACGAGTACAAACTGCAAGATACATTAAAGATCCAACAGCTGACTGATACTTAGTCTTGTCCACGCACTCATCACTCTCCGTAGCTTTGATTAGCTTGGAGCTGCTACTTACTGGAGTAGCCACTGGCTTGCACTCTTGCATTCCAAAATTCTCAAGAAGCTTCTTTGTATAAGCAGGTTGTTTAATCACAATAGATCCTGAGTCACTGTCTTGTGTAATTGACATTCCAAGGAAATAACGAAGACTTCCTAAATCTTTCAGTTCAAACTTTTGAGAGAGAGAGTCCTTCACATTCTGTAGTTGAATGTCAGTTTTTCCAGCTATGACAATGTCATCAACATAAACACCCATGTAAATTGGTGCTTCTCCTCCTGCATCTTTGTGATATATACATGGATCAGCTTTGGATTGTATAAAACCAATTTTCTTCAAGTGACTATCCAATGTTGTATTCCAACAACGTGGTGACTGCTTTAATCCATATATGCTTTTGTTTCATTTGCAGACTAAATTTTCTTTGCCACAAATTTCGAAACCTTCAGGTTGCTTCATGTACACATCTTCCTCGAGTGATCCATTGAGGAATGCAGTAGTTATATCCACTTGATTAACTTTCAAACTATGTTTAGCTGACCTCGTAGAGATTCCTGCCTTACAACTGGGCAAAATGTTTCATCATAATCTCTCCCATACTGTTGATTGTATCCCTGAGCAACTAGCCTTGCTTTAAAGCGTTCAACAGAACCATCAGGACCTGTCTTTTGCTTGAACACCCACTTGCTTCCAACTGTCTTACATCCAGAAGGTAAATTGACAAGAGTCCAGACACTGTTATCCTCCAGGGATTTCATCTCTGCCTCCATTGCTGCTTTCCATTTAGCCTTGTCCGGACTAATTGTAGCATCCTTGTAGGTAATTGGAGTCTCACTCACATAACTCTGTTGCATATAATAGTCAGGTCTTCGTCTCTCTCTAGTAGATCTTCGCAGTTCTTGAGGTTAATCATGATCTTCAGAATTATCAGGGTCTTCAGGTAGATCAGGATCTTCAGTAGGCTCTTCATTATCAACTACATTTTCAGTATCATTAAATCCATGAAATTCATACTTTTCAACTTCAACATCTAGCGAATCTGTTTTACAACCTTTTGAATCATCTGGACTTTCGTTAAATTTGACATCTCTGCTGTGAATGAGTTTCTTCTTTTCCACATCATACAATCTGAAGCCTTTCACATCTTTTCCATAGCCAAGGAAAATACATTTTCTAGCCTTTGTGTCAAGCTTGTGTCGCTCATCTTTGGGGATATGAGCATAAGCTTCGCAGCCAAAAACGCGAAAGTGATCAACGTTGGGCTTCTCCCCAAACCATAATTCATAGGGAGTTTTTCCTTCGACAGATTTTGTAGGACATCTGTTCTTGAGATAGGTAGCAGTTGCAATAGCCTCAGCCCAGTAGCATTTTGAGAGGTTTGCATCCAAAAGCATAGACCTAGCGGACTCAACCAGAGTCCTGTTGAGCCTCTCTGACACACCATTTTGCTCAGGTGTCTTGGGGATAGTCTTTTCATGCCTGATTCCTTCTTTTTTCAGGTACTCTTCAAACTTCTTTGATGTGTACTCTCCCCCATTATCAGTTCTTAACACTTTGAGCTTTCGGTTACTTTGTTTCTCCACTAATGCTTTCCACTCCATAAACTTCTCCCATACTTGATCCTTTGTTTTCAAAATGTAAGTCCAAGTGAATCTTGTATAATCATCGGTGAATGTGAGAAAATATTCTGCTCTTCCTAAAGATTTTTCTGACATTTTTCCACATATGTCTGAGTGCACCAGTTGTAGTGGTTCAGTTGCTCGAGTATTACTGGTGGAGAATGATCTGCGATGATGTTTTCCACCTACACAGGTTTCACAAAAACCAATTGATTTGCTGACATCATAATTGAAAGATTTCACTAATTTCTCTCTGGCCAATTTCTGTAGATTTTGTTCACCGAGATGGCCAAATCGTCTGTGCCACAATTTCTCTTGATCATTATTCTTTGCATTATTAACTGATTGAGTTGGTTGACAGAATTCCAGATGATATAAATTTCCAATTCTGGTAGCAAATGCAATAATCTTATCCTGACTGTTGAGAATTTCACATCCTTTAATATTAAACTTCGTCGTTTTTCCAGTACTGGAGATCTTGGACACACTTAGTAGACTATAAGCTAGTCCTGGAACGAGAAGAACGTCGCTCAATGTGCACTTTTTGGTTCCTCCATTTGGTAAAAGAGTTTCTAGTTTCACAGTGCCTATGGCAGTACCTTTAAGTGATCGACCATCACCAATGGTTACGTCTTGAGGAGTAGACAGTACCTTTAGTTCAGAGAACATAGTATTATCATTTGCCATATGGCAAGTTGCACCGGAGTCCACTATCCAATTTCCCTTCGAAGTGGCAGCAGCAGCCAGCATTTGAGTAGCAACAAGAGCTTCATCATCTGAATTCTGTTTCACTTCTGCAACAGCAGCATTCTGCTTCTTTGAAACCCATTTGTGATATCTTCGACAATCTTTCTTTATATGCCCAGGTTTATGACAAAAATGACATCTTATTGTCTGATATGATGACTGTACTGGTTTACCTCCTCTCGCTGCTAGAGCTCTGCTTTCATTTTTGATTGAGCTTTTCTGTTGCAGCTTAGTCTCTTCGTGAAGGAGTCTTTCCGTAACAAGTTCCCACTTTGGAATGCTCTCAGACTGAGCCTCAAGTGCTGTTACAAGCACATTGTAACTGTCAGGCAAACTAGCAAGTAGTTGCACAACTCTATCTTCTTCTTGAACTGCGTCTCCAATCACAGCGAGCTCTTCATAAACCTCTATCATGCTCTTTATATGCTCACTCACTGACCCTCCTTCCTTGAGCCTCAACGAGAATAGCTTTCTTCTCAATTGCAACTTATTGGCCCAAGTTTTTCTCTGGAACTGTTCTTCAAGCTTGGTCCAAACAGCTTGTGGATCTTCTGGATTCCCGAGTAGATACAGTAACGATGGATCCACTGCCAGCACAATAGTAGCAAGTGCCCGGTCACTTCTTGCCTTAAACTTTCTGGTAAGCTCAGCATTGTCTACCGGAGCTACTTCAGTTCCGTTAACTATAGACCACAAACTATCCTTGATCAGAGACATACGACATTGTATCTTCCAGGTCGCGTAGTTCTTCCCTTTCAATGGAATTACAACAGTTTTACTATCCGACATGGTCCGAGCGATGAATTAGCACAATACAATTCGAGCGATCAATAAAGCTAGCTAGCTACGATAGGTCAATACTAGAATAAGCCGCTACTCAACGAACACTGACTGACTCACTGGCTGACTAAACAGATGCCTGGGCCCATAACCTATTGGCAAGAGTGATATGCACAGTAGAGCCACACGAGCTAGCGCAAATGCAAGCAATTAAGCTAATTGACAGAGTTTAAGTATAATTGCAAACAATTGAAATCTGACAGTATAAGAGAATTAATCACAACTGTATGCATACAACTATATATAATGGAAGACAGCGCAGGGCCTCCTTACAAAACAATGAACAAAAGGGAGCAGAGCCTCCATCACAACAATAGACAAAAGAACACAACAGAAGGCTGACTTGTGGTACAGGAAACACAAAACAGGAAATGAGTATGGAATCCAAGTGACAATAACCAATGACATGTATAAGTGTATGTCCTCATTGTTTAATTGCATTTTCAACATACCCTTCCCCCCCCCCCCCCCCATTTTTTATATAGTGGAGGGGGGTCTTGACCTCCACTTTTTCATAAAAATCATTTCAAACTAATCTTAAAACAAATCCAGCTGCTTTAATCAAGTAATGAAGATCGACTTTATCACTCCTTTTCTAAATGTTTATGTTTTTATTGTGATGAAACACCCACATTTCACCACATTAAGACCATATCATTATTATTATTTTTAGTCCTTTATCTGTACATCCTTTACCTTTTTGTTCATAACTAGTCTACCCTGTACCTAGAGGATCACCCTTTCACTTAGTCAGCATATTGTCACCCGACCCCATCGTACTTTGTGTAGGGTCTACCAATTTATACTGGTAGCGTGCCAAAATTCAGTCAGTTCTGTAATCACTTCAGTTTGAAATACATTTAAAAATGTATGCTTGGGGGAGCCTGGGCAACCTGAGGTTGTAAGCAGAACTCTGGTGGCGGCGCAGCACTAGAGGACGTCAAGATTAGCCCCGAAGGTCGTCCCAGTCGTTCCCATTGCTGGCCGTACACCACACTTGTTCTATAAGAAAAGAGAGAGAGAGAAAACGCACTATTGATTTTCTTTATAATTAAGGATTATAATTATGAACTGATTATTCTAATAATGCATTCTAATGAAGAGGTTTCATCAGTTGGTAAATGCATCTATAGTTACATTCACACCAAATTAAGTTTCTTTTTTATGATAATCACCTTGTTTCAAGTTGCTGATACACACCGGGAAGCACTAGCAAGTAGCTATTTATACATTGGTAGTTTCCAGTTTTGCCAGATGCTGTGGCATTTCTGACTGTAAGGGTGACTTTAATCAATTTGTGTCTCTTTATCTTGTGACAGTCATTATCAGGATAGAGTATTTTTAGAGAGTCAAACTCTGAAGTTTGTAGTCACTTGGCAGGTATCAATGTTCTACAATTTCATTTCCACTTTAAATATGGGATGTGTGTGGAATGATGTCTGCTAGTATTTCTGCAATTTGTGACTCATAATTAAAGAAGGCTATGGCTCTATGTAGATATAGGTAAAGAAATAGTTTTTCAATATTTTCTCTGTCCTAATTGAAGAGATAGCTATACTCTCTTAATAATAGTAATTAAACTTCAGCACCCATGTGGAATTCCAGTCCTTTTTCAATCTGCTCGTCTGTCACAATAGATCTTTAAATGGCAGCACATTGTTAATTGTGTCAAGATAAGATTTTTCGACATGTGACTTAACTTTTTCTTTGTAGTTTCAATGCTTTTTGATGTGGAAATGAAACAGTTTTCTCCCAGTTTTTCCACCTAACAAATAGGCAGCTGAGGGTTTCTAGTAGGAAGTGGGGCGTGGATATAAGTAAAAAGTCAGTTCTTATGCTAACTCATAGCAACTAGCCATTCTAAAACTATTAATGGCCATTACTTGTGACAGTAAGAAATAATAAATATTACCAGATGCTACAACTACAGCAAGATGGGCTATTACAAGGTTATTTTATCATTACATAATGATTCAAAAATTTAAGGGAGCTCAAATCTTCTTTCTAAGAGTTGTAGGAAAGAGGGGGGGGGGTCCCACCCACTTCATTTGTTTTGTCCAAGTAGCAAAGCAATAACACAATACTCCAAATAATTTTGTAGTTAAGTGATTAATGTTTTCAATTTTTATGTTGTATATCCTCACTATTTCCAATTTTGTGCAGATCTCAGCGAATGCTACTTCATGAGAGAGACATCATTTTCATGACAATCTTATCATTATTATATGTTGGTACATCAAGTGCCACACTAGCAAGCTGAGAGATTTTCTTATGGAATTTTTTATAAGTAATTAATAATAGCTATTATTTGCTTACTCAACACTCTGGACACATCCAATTCAGAATCATCAGCACACAGCAATCTCTTCCATCACAATAAAAACCATCCAAGGCATCATAACTGATAGTGCCAAGAGTGGTATATAATTAGCATTGTGGCATGTTAAAATATTTACAGGAAAATGTTTTTTGGTAAGAATAATCTTTTAGGTAGACAATTAGAGAGTGCTGCGTGAGCTGACTACAATCGAGTCTCAAATTCTATCAGCTTTGTGCCATTTTGAATCTAATAAACTTATAATCACCCATCTATGCTTTCTGAACAAACAAGAAGGAACTTCACATACACATGTAGAATGCATCTAACAAATTGAAAGTTATAATGTACTTCAGATAAATGTTTTATATGTTGACAAATCATAACAATTACCACAGTATCCTATAAACAGATAATTTGGTTGGTCTTTCCCAAAACTCCACATAAACTCCACATTATAGAAAATTGAACAAGTTAGTAATTAATAACAATGATGTAACAAACACAGAACGACAACTAAAATTTCCTATGTCTCTAATTATAAAATATTCAGCTTTCACTTTACATTTCCTTAACAGTATAACTCCTAATTCAATTTGGACAGTCCTCATAAGGAAATGTAAAAGGAAAGGGCAACTATCCTATAGTTGGAGACACAGGAAAATTTAGTTTTCATCCTGTGAAATAACTCGCAAAAATCTGTCCAATCATTTAAACGCTAAGAAAAACTCATGAGAATAGTTTTACAGAAAATTAAGTAGTGCTACGGAGTAATGACAGACAGACAAACAGACAGACAAACAGACAGACAAATAGACAGACAGACAGACAGGACAACTACTATAACCCTCTCGTGCATGCACGCTGAGGGTTAATAATATAATGAAACAGAAAAACAGTTTTATATGTTAGCAGTAAGATAGACCAATTAATATCTAATAAACTGGTATCACGAAGTTCAACAGTCTAGACCAACATCTACATCAATAGCCATTAGTACTACTCTTTCACACATATATGTAGAGATACATATTTATTTGCCACATATTAAGTGATAAGCGAGAAAGTGTTATATAATGACTAGCTAAGTTTGGTGTAAGTGATGACACCATTCAGTATAGATTCTTGAGTTCACTTGTACATTCTTTGCATAAAATAAACTTCTTTCAGATCCATGATGGTCAGACCAAGCAAGAACAAAAGTATACAGTTCATCAGGATCATCACAGACAAAAAATAGATTCTCTGCTGAATAATAAATGTTGTACCTGTTGGAAAAAGAAATTCATAACAAAATAAACATCACTTAAAACCCTATATCAAGAAGGAGTAAAATTTTTTAGTGGTATAGAAATTTTAGTTACTGTAATGCATTTAAAATGCCTCAGAAACTTTTGTCACTTGGTAACAAATGAAGATCTACATGTGTCATACTTGATGACATAGTTTTCAGTTTCATACATACCACATTAGCTGAGTATATTTTTATGGATGTTCACCTTTATTGGCCACTTTCAAAGTTGCTTTACCCTGGAAACCATTTAGTTATTACTTACTGACTGTACACTTGTAAGTTCCAGTGTAGTCTGATGCTGTGGCATTCATGACTGTAAGAGTGACTTGAGACTTATTACGCCTTACTATCTGGTAGCGGCCGTTATCAGCTGAGAAAGTCTTGTTTGAAGGAGTGATCCAATTCTGAAATTTGTATCCACTTGGCAGGTAGCAGCGTACTACAATTTGATTTCCACTTTTACTAAGGGTAGTATATGGGCTGGCTGCTTGCAATACTATAAACATTGTAACTTTTGTATCAATAAGAAGTCTATGGCTAATATGGATATTTATTCCATGCTAGATATCTTCACAATGTTATTTTATGTAGTGACTCAGCTACCATCACAGCTGTTATCTCATGGCTGTATTGGTAAGCTGAGTACACTTGTAGTTATAATTACCAGCTTAGTTTACCAGTTTTCTAGGTTTTTAAAGCTACCTTTCTCTAGTGAAGCCTACCCAACCAGGTTAGAACAGCTGCTAAAATATCACCTGGGAGTGTGAGAGGGGGGGGAGGGGGTGGGCTAGAGGTTTTACAGCCAACTACACACCAGGGGTTACCCACCCTGGTACAAACTACTGCAGTGAAGATATCTAGCACTGAATAAACCTTATTACACTCTCAGAGTGATATGGAAAGATATTTCACTCTCAGGCTTTATTTTCATTCCCTTTTGAACCTGTTATTGAAATGTTTTGCATTTCACACTCTGACCTATGTAATAAGTAGTGGAGTCCTGCCTCACCAGGATGACCAATAGCTGGAAAAGGAACAGAACTATGGTGCATTAGTGCCAGTATCTTGTAATTCACAAGTGTTATGTGGTTAGTGTTTATTTGTGTTCTTGAATGGATCATTCATGTCTATTCATCAATTTCTTTAGACAGAAGAGTGCTAATTTTGGTTGTACATTCGTGATCATTTGTATGTTGGAGGGCACATAACACTGTAACTTGGCTCTCCACATTCAGTATTACTTTATTCCTTGTCTTGATCACTCACTGTACCATTCTTCCTTTTTAAATAAAAACTGAATTGACTTTATCCTGTACAAGTAGTGAGATTGATTAAGGGCAAGACCATGGTGCACAAGCAGTATAGATAGGCTGAAGAAACCTTGAAAGACCTGGTGGCAGGCTACTTTACTGAGCCATCCAATTATCTGTGCGAACTACCTGTGACTCTCACTCTAGCTCTCACAATATAAATAGAACAGCAAAGTTCAATTAATTGTGCCACCCCTGCTTCATATTGGCACAACAGGAGTACATAGGCTAGACAACTGCCAGTTTATCTCAAGGGATCTCGAGAGTAAATTACTCGTAGCTATCTTTACTTACCCAAGATTATATTTTGAATGAAAATCCATGATATGATCTCTTTGTTTATTAGTCGTTTGAAGGCCATTCTTGCCACCAACGAGTACCTAAAGAAAGTGTGGCAGCTATGGCTCACCTGTATGCACAAGGAATAATGTCACACATATTCAAAGAGTAAAATGGCATTAAAAAGCATCATCTATTTTAGCACACACACACACACACACACTCTGTATCAGCATATAGCTATTTGGATAGCAAAAATACCATTTCTACTGGGAAAGTTAGGTACTTTAACTATCGATTTAGAATTACTTTATGCAGCCATAATGTAGTCTTAAATTATTTCCAAATACACAAAACCCCAATTGCTTTTTCATTTCCCAATACAGTCATAACTTACTAATCACAAGGGTGCACCTGGAACGACTCTACTTCAAGTTAACGGTGACCGAGTTCCAACTAAAAGAGGAGTGTATATTCCGGAAGTATTGACTAGAATATACTTAGTGTTTGTGTTCCCAAATTTATAGAAAACTTTGTATGTCGCAATCAGTAGTGTTCATAACAGCAAGCAAGTTACTCAAAACAGTATCACATTAGCAACTGTTATATAGCTAGTGAAAGATATAAAAAAGCTTTCTATGTTAACTTATAACCCCACCAGATAAAGTATAAATGTTGCATAATGTGCCTTAGCAGATAGTACCAAAAAGTGGCCATTAAGATTTATTCTGGCATATTAAAATAATTTTACGTTAGGATTTCTCTGCATTTAGTCAAATTTCACAATAACATGTAATTTTGGTAAAACACAACTAGAATAGCTAGCAATTTTTTTAGCTAGACACTAAGAATTAGCTCATGCTTTAGCATGTATTTTATTTTACACAAACAAACATCCTCCTGTAATTTAAGTCTTTTTTTGATAAACTAAAAAGAACAATAGCATAAATGTTAACTTATTAAACCAATGTCTTTGAGTAGAATTACATTTTTCAGCATTTCAATAAAATTATAAGTTGGTAAAAGCAACAGACAAAAAATTAACACAAAAACTTCAAATGGATAGGACAATTCCTCTTTATTCTATTCTATTATGGAAGTACTTGTAGCAGATACTTTATGATGTAATTGTTCATAGATTCTTTTTTGAATTTTTTTGATGTTGTTGCCTCGTCCTCACAAAACTAACAACTTTCAGATCATTTATTATACAAATTGTTGATACCAGAAGTAAAATGAGCACACTGGTGTGTTGTGAGGAGTAGCCTCAGGCTGATGGCATGCTTGGGTTTATTGATGGGTAACAGGAAACTGGAAAAGTATTGATTCTTTTGCAACTAGCACATCTCTGTAATTCTTCATTTTTGGATTTTGTTCTTGTTCGTAATTTCCAATATTGTAAAGTCACCACAGTCAATGCAGCCATAAGGAAAAGGATCACTGTAGAGAGCAGTACAGACACTGTTGCTAGAGCAATCCACGTGTTAGTTTCATTTAAATCTTGAATTCATAAATTAATATGTAAATAATAAATGCCTAAAATTTAGGTTATTAAATCAAACCCGTCTGATGGTGTAATAGTGTAAATTCTTTGCTTTAGCAATTATAAATGTTAGTCATTAAAAACATAAGCGTAGAGAGTTTAAGAATAATGGGTTAATTAATTGTCCAATTCGCTATTTAGTGGACAAGTGGAGGAGTAAGTGAATGCATGTGGGAAAGAAATGTCCTGTTTAATGCTCGGAAAATGCATTCTTACCTATGAATATAAATATATCCTTACCATTGGCACTGAGATTACAAAGATTCTGTAATGTTGCATGATTACTGGTAGTTGAAGCTAAAAATTGTATAGAGTATACAATTATGACCAACAATTTCAAATTCATTTTTATTTCTTACTAGGTATTATATAATCTTTAGTGAAGACTGTGTTCCTGTATTCTATGAAACACATTAAAAGCATGCCAATAATCATATCTGATATAGTTACACTCATCATATTCCATAATATTGTCTCACTAAATTTTCTAAACACCATAATGTCTGGTCTACCACTGTTTATTTATTCCAGAATGACATTTCTCCCTATAATGACTGTATCAGCAAGTTAATGTCACCATGATATACATACCTTCTGTTGGGCGGAAGGTTACATTCACAAAATTAGTCGTCAATTCTGCAAGACAATGACAGAAACAATGACTGCATGAAGTAACCAGAAAATGAATTGATTTCACTAAACATTTAAAATAGAAAACAATTACAAAAATATATAAACACATGAGATGAGGTTCATGCAAAGTAGGGTTCTTTATTTAAGACACTTAAAAGAACGAATATCCGCAATGTGATTTATAGCCACAAAGAAAAGCTTGACAGTCGTGTCTCATATTATACTTATACATTATATTAATTTTGATTAATTCCTATTACCCAACTTAAAGAAGAGGATGTATAATTGTAATAACAAAAACAAGAACATATATATGATCTGTACAGATTTACAACCCTTTAGACGGTTACATATTTGGTTAGTGGGTTATATAACTGGTTATCCAGTTACGTAACAGTTCGCACCAAAATAGTTCGCTCAGGTAAGCTGCCAGTGAATGACTTTAAGTTACTCTCCATCTGTATATAGCAAAAAAAAAAAAAATCCAATTAATTTGTTAGTCAACCAAAACAACTGTACTGGAAAGATCTAAGAAGTGGAATAATCATGTAAATGCTATCATATTTGAGAGTGGGAGCCCAAGTTACACAACTGGATTGACCAGTTGTGTTAGTGGATAGAATCCAACTTGCCAGTTACATAACTGGATGGTAAGAATACTGGTCAGTTACATAACCAGATAATAACAAAAATGTCCAGTTACATAATGAGACTTGCCCTTAATGTAAGTTATGTAACCGGCTATAAAATAAAGTAACTGGATAATTAGGCATGGTACAAGTTAGGTATCCTAGGCATGAAAGATACTACAGTCTGTCAGAACTGAACTGCTAGAGTTTCTAGAGATGGTTGGAATAATATTATTGCAATTATGCGACTATTTCTTGCTTGATATTTGATGAAGTGATTGCAGTTGAGTATTTTTGAGTTGATAGGTACTCAATGACTTCTCTGTCACTTATTCAATCATAACCACACCTATTTAGCATTGTGCCATTTTGCATCTAGTAAACCTAATCCCCCCATGTACATTTACTTCTGAATAGACCAAAAACTTCACATACACATGTAGTTAGAGCAAACCTTGAACAGAGAGATAATAGACAAGATATATAACTTCAAGACTACCAGACAAGTAACATTGGTAGATTCCTTCATCATGAACAGTAATATTTGTCAAAAGAAGTTCAAAGTTTGGCGTGATGCTGATCCTGCCATTGCTTGTGTTCCTCAGGCCCACTGGACGTGATGAGCCATATTTATACTGCCACTGGCGTAATAAAGTGTTGGAAGCATTACAGGAGAACTTTTGGGAGTCTCCAACATAAGCTGTCCCATTCTCATTAGAAGAATGCACCTCAATCAAATCAACATAATTAGCTTCTATAGATTTTGACTCTGTTAATCCATTTATGGCTGAAATTTAAGGTTAGAGCAACAAGAAACAGTAATGAGGCTAGAATAATATAGTACATATTTAAGTCAGTTTTAGTAACTATTTGTCTAGAGCAGCTGATATGAGTACTATTATTAAATATAAATAGTATTGGATATGTAAAAAAGGTTATTCTGAATCTTGTTGTTCTCAGTGATAAATAATTTCATATACTTACTAATATAGCATGTGTAAGTTCCTCCATCTAACTGAGTGCTGTTCTTCACTTTCAAGCGTTTTATGAGCCCAATAGTGTCTACCACGTATCTTTCAGCAGAGACAGAGATGGAATTGCCAGAAGGATTTGTCCAGTGACTGAAAACTGCAGCATTTGGTAGGTGGCAAGAAAGAATTATTTCTATGCCAGTAGTGAAGTAGAAAGGATAAGGGAAACTAGTGACACGAAATCCATTTCCTAAAGTTGATTCAGTAGATAAAATACTGGCTTAATTAGCACATTCTAGTTTCAAACAGTCTGTTGTTTATCAAATTGAATCAGATTCAATAGGGTTCAAATTAAGCAGTAGGGAGTTGGGGGTTGTAAGGGCCAAGAAAAACTTCACCACAAAAATAAAAAGTTACTGAAATGACCCCCCCCCCCCACCAAGTGATTAAAACTCACCAAATTCTTGTCCACTTATTGATAATAGTATTATGAAGGTGTACTTCCACATTATCTTAACAGTTTGCTCTTGGTAATTATATGTATTTCACAGTTGTTTTCCGTGGTGTTCAACCTCTGTTGCTTACTATGCATAGATTTGGGAAAGATGAAACAGATTATCTGTTTATAGTTTAATATATTATCAATATCATCCAATCAAAACTGCTTCAACATATTTAGTAATAGTAAAGACTTGTGGTAACAGTTATGACTGGTCTACTAGTAACATTAAAGAATGTATTAATTACGTTAGTCACACAAGTTTGGAAATTGGGTTTTTGATGAAAGTATTTAACTTTCAATTTGTTTGATGTACTCAGTACCACATTGTAATTGTTTTCAGGTTTATGGTGGTTAGCAAAAATATAGTATGCAGTTTGTCAAGATGATCTAATGGCCGTAGGGCTAGGGCTAGGGCTAGGGACCACTGGCATAGGAACAGGGGGAAACATAGGGGCCAGCCCCCTCCCGCCCCCGCCCCCCCTTCCCCCTCCTCCATGTCTCAGGATAGGGGGGACAGGTCCCCTTATGTTATGGGTGACTTAATATTAAAACTAGCAAGAGATTTCAATATTTGGTACACGAACAACCTCTTTTTTCCCATGAGTCCCTAATTATATTCATGTACACTTTTGAAAAACCATAACTGAACTGAGCAATGAAGTTGTCAACCATTTGGTAATGACTTGTGAATTGAAATGAAAAGAAGGATGCAATTCTTGTGGTAAACTTACTTTATCAACTAACAATGCATCACCAACTATTTGAGCCATTGTAAAACCACAATTCTCTTCTGGCTCCGTTAAATAACGAGTGTTGACCACATCAACATCTTCTGTTTAGTGGATTGTAAGAGTCTTTGAAAGACTTTAGTTATTGTTAATAGGCAAGTGCACTGTGGAATTAATTGTTAATTCAGATAGGCTGGTGGAGCCAGAACCACGTAGCGCGCAAGCAAGCGGAGGGTCTGGGGAACATGACAATACCAACTTTGTTCTTGGAGAGGGAATGTGGGAAGTGGTGATGAATGGCCCCAATTCCTTAATACCCGAATGCACCGAAATTAGCCAGATTACTAAAACTAGTGTTGGGAAAGGGTGGTGGACACGCCCAGGAATTTCTATTGTGGTTGAGGAGGGCTGATTCCCGGAAATTGATAACTAGTAATGACGACGGCAATAATATAAGTGTAGGCAGAACAAATTTGGTTGGCAAGGTCCTCAGAACTATCCCAGCGTAGCAGTTAGAAAAGGGAAAGGAGGGCGGTGAATACCCTTCCCCCCCCCCCCCCCCCCCCCCCCCCCCCCATTTTTTATACAGTGGAGGGGGGTCTTGACCTCCACTTTTTCATATTTCATAGTATGAATTAGCTAGTGGTTCAGAAAAAATCATTTCAAACTAATCTTAAAACATATCCAGCTGCTTTAATCAAGTAATGAAGATCGACTTTATCACTCCTTTTCTAAATGTTTATGTCCTTATTGTGATGAAACACCCACACTTCACCACATTAAGATCATATCATTATTATTATTTTTAGTCCTTTATCTGTACATCCTTTACCTTTTTGTTCATAACTAGTTTACCCTGTACCTAGAGGATCACCCTTTTACTTAGTCAGCATATTGTCACCCGACCCCATCATACTTTGTGTAGGGTCTACCAATTTATACTGGTAGCGTGCCAAAATTCAGTCAGTTCTGTAATCACTTCATAGTTTGAAATACATTTAAAATTGTACGCTTGGGGGAGCCTGGGCAACCTGAGGTTGTAAGCAGAACTCTGGTGGCGGTGCTGCACTAGAGGACGTCAAGATTAGCCCCGAAGCTCGTCCCAGTCGTTCCCATTGCTGGCCGTACACCAAGAGAGAGAGAGAGAATGCACTATTGATTTTTTTTATAATTAAGGACTATAATTATGAACTGATTATTCTAATAATGCATTTTAATGAAGAGGTTTCATCAGTTGGTAAATGCATATATAACTACATTCACACCAAATTAAGTTTCTTTTTTATGATAATCACCTTGTTTCAAGTTGCTGATACACACCGGGAAACACTAGCAAGTAGCTATTTATACATTGATAGTTTCCAGTTTTGCCAGATGCTGTGGCATTCCTGACTGTAAGGGTGACTTTAATCAATTTATGTCTCTTTATCTTGTGACAGTCATTATCAGGATAGAGTCTATTTTTAGAGAGTCAAATTCTGAAATTTGTAGTCACTTGGCTGGTATCAATGTTCTACAATTTCATTTCCACTTTAAAAATGGGATGTGTGTGGAATGATGTCTGCTAGTATTTCTGCAATTTGTGACTCATAATTAAAGAAGGCTATGGTTCTATGTAGATATAGGTAAAGAAATAGTTTTTCAATATTTGCTCCGTCCTAATTGAAGAGATAGCTATACTCTCTTAATGATAGTAATTAACCTTCAGCACCCATGTGGAATTCCAGTCCTTTTTTCAATCTGCTCGTCTGTCACAATTGATCTTTAAATGGCAGCACATTGTTAATTGTGTCAAAAAAAGATTTTTCGACTTGTGACTTAACTTTTTCTTTGTAGTTTCAATGCTTTTCGGTGTTGAAATGAAACATTTTTCTCCCAGTTTTTCCACCTAACAAATAGGCAGCTGAGGGTTTCTAGTAGGAAGTGGGGCGTGGATATAAGTAAAAAGTCAGTTCTTATGCTAACTCATAGCAACTAGCCATTCTAAAACTATTAATGGCCATTACTTGTGACAGTAAGAAATAATAAATATTACCAGATGCTACAACTACAGCAAGATGGGCTATTACAAGGTTATTTTATCATTACATAATGATTCAAAAATTTAAGGGAGCTCAAATCTTCTTTCTAAGAGTTGTAGGAAAGAGGGGGGGGGGGGGTCCCACCCACTTCATTTGTTTTGTCCAAGTATCAAAGCAGTAACACAATACTCCAAATAGTTTTGTAGTCAAGTGATTAATGTTTTCAATTTTTATGTCGTATATCCTCACTATTTCCATATTGTGCAGATCTCAGCGAATGCTACTTCATGAGACATCATTTTCATGACAATCTTATCATTATTACATGTTGGTACATCAAGTGCCAGACTAGCAAGATGAGAGATTTTCTTATGGAATTTTAAAAGTAATTAATAAAAGCTATTATTTGCTTACTCAAGACTCTGGACACATCCAATTCAGAATCATCAGCACACAGCAATCTTTTCCATCACAATAAGAACCGTCCAAGGCATCATAACTGATAGTGCCAAGAGTGGTATATAATTAGCATTGTGGCATGTTAAAATATTTACAGGAAAATGTTTCTTGGTAAGAATAATCTTTTAGGTAGACAATTAGTAGAGTGCTGCGTGAGGTGACTACAATCGAGTCTCAATTTCTATAAGCTTTGTGCCATTTTGAATCTAATAAACCTAATCCCCCATCTATGCTTTCTGAACAAACAAGAAGGAACTTCACATACACACGTAGAATGCATCTAACAAATTGAAAGTTATGATGTGCTTCAGATAAATGTTTTATGGGTTGACAAATTATTACAATTACCACAGTATCCTATAAACAGATAATTTGGTTGGTCTTTCCCAAAACTCCACATAAACTCCACATTATAGAAAATTGAACAAATTAGTAATTAATAACAATGATGTAACAAACACAGAACGACAACTAAAATTTCCTATGTCTCTAATTATAAAATATTCAGCTTTCACTTTACATTTCCTTAACAATATAACTCCTAATTCAATTTGGACAGTCCTCATAAGGAAATGTAAAAGGAAAGGGCAACTATCCTATAGTTGGAGACACAGGAAAATTTAGTTTTCATCCTGTGAAATAACTCGCAAAAATCTGTCCAATCATTTAAACGCTAAGAAAAACTCATGAGAATAGTTTTACAGAAAATTAAGTAGTGCCAGAGTAATGACAGATAGACAAACAGACAGACAAATAGACAGACAAACAGACAGGACGACTACTATAACCCTCTCGTGCATGCACGCTGAGGGTTAATAATATAATAAAACAGAAAAACTGTTTTATATGTTAGCAGTAAGATAGACCAATTAATATCTAATAAACTGGTATCACGAAGTTCAACTGTCTAGACCAACATCTATATCAATAGCGATTAGTACTACTCTTTCACACATATATGTAGAGATACATATTTATTTGCCACATATTATTAAGTGATAAGCAAGAAAGTGTTTTATAATGACTAGCTAAGTTTGATGTAAGTGATGACACCATGTAGTATAGATTCTTGAATTCACTTGTACATTCTTTGCATAAAACAAACTTTTTTCAGTTCCATGATGGTCAGACCAAGCAAGAACAAAAGTATACAGTTCATCAGGATCATCACAGACAAAAAATAGATTCTCCACTGAATAATAAATGTCGTACCTGTTGGAAAAAGAAATTCATAACAAAAACAAAAATCACTTAAAACCCTATATCAAGAATGAGTAAAAAAATTTAGTGGTATAGAAATTTTAGTTACTGCAATGCATTTGAAAATGCCTCATAAACTTTTGTCACTTGGTAACAAATGAAGATCTAACTTAATGACATAGTTTTCAGTTTCATACATACCACATCAGCTGAGTATATTTTTATGGATGTTCACCTTTATAAAGTTGCTTTACCCAGGAAACCATTTAGTTATTACTTACTGACTGTACAGTGGTAAGTTCCAGTGTAGTCTGATGCTGTGGCATTCCTGACTGTAAGAGTGACTTGAGACTCATTATGCCTTACTATCTGGTAGCGGCCGTTATCAGCTGAGAGAGTCTTGTTTGAAGGAGTGATCCAATTCTGAAATTTGTATCCACTTGGCAGGTAGCAGTGTACTACAATTTGATTTCCACTTTTACTAAGGGTAGTATATGGGCTGGCTGCTTGCAATACTATAAACATTGTAATTTTTGTATCATTAAGAAGTCTATGGCTAATATGGATATTTATTCCATGCTAGATATCTTCACAATGTTATTTTACGTAGTGACTCAGCTATCATCACAGGTGTTATCTCATGGCTGTATTGGCAAGCTGAGTACACTAATAGTTATAACTACCAGCTTAGTTTACCAGTTTTCTAGGTTTTTAAGGCTACCTTTCTCTAGTGAAGCCTACCCAACCAGGTTAGAACAGCTGCTAAAATATCACCTTGGAGTGTGAGGAGGGGGGGAGGTGGTGGGGGGGGGGGGGTGGTGGGCTAGAGGTTTTACAGCCAACTACACACCAGGGGTTACCCACCTGGTACAAACTACTGCAGTGAAGATATCTAGCACTGAATAAACCTTATTACACTCTCAGAGTGATATGGCAAGATACTTCACTCTCAGGCTTTATTTTCATTCCCTCTTGAAAATAAATTAGCCTGCTATTGAAATATTTTGCACTTCACACTCTGACCTATGTAATAAGTAGTGGAGTCCTGCCTCACCAGGATGACCAATAGCTGGAAAAGGAACAGAACTCACTACAAAAAAAGTGGCATTTCCTGAGTACAGTTTAAGTCAGAAATTAACATGAAATGTCAGGCTTGACTTTCATGAGTTACAAATGAACTATCAGGTACAGGAAATTTCACATTCCACTCTAGTTTCATGGTGTGCATGAAATATGATATGCCCTGGTAATGTAATTCCATGAAATGTGATATTCCTGAAAAATTTCATGAAAACATGAAATTTGGAATTTCCATAGCTATTGTATGGAACATGAAACATGGACTGTAGCTGAATTTCATGATGTCAGAAATTTCAAACGTTAAATAATGAGGCTTGTGTTTCCATCTGTTCACATCTAGCTATAGCTAAACTTTGTTCAACAGCTGTTATTTGAATAAAAAAAATTCTTTCTAAAATTTACTTAGTCATTTGTTTCCTTGTTTCATTTGTTTATGCATTTTTTAATTTATTGTTTAATTTACACTACATGAAAAAGCCCAGTTTACAAGGATTTTCACAAATTTATATGCAGCATATACGTCGTAGTTTCTTTTTTTTTACCAAGACAAGTGTACAGGCACAATAGATCAATTAACACCTGAGGTGTACTAGGCATCTACTGGAGTTTACTGAAGTGGTAAGTTTACAGATAGTTTAACACTAATACTTAGAATTTACAGATGTACATGCAGGATGTATACACTGTACAAAAAAAAATTTTTTTAATTCATATGTATATTATTTTTAATGTGAAGTTTTTGTACGTGATGATAATAATAATAATTAATAAACACAATTTTAAATTATTATTACTAAATTAAAAAATATATGCATTTTTTAGCTTGGTAAAGGGTTAGGCCCCCTTGAGACTGCTACAGTGTTATATCAATGGAATCTAATGGATACATTTGTTCATTCTCCTTCATTCATTTACGTGTTCTCACTCATTCATTCTCATTCATTCATTCATTCTCATTCATTCTTAATTGCTTTACAATTAATTGATCAAAAAATATACACCACTACACTGTCTATATTTCTTAATATACTAATGGAAAAAAAAACATGCATTTGCTCTCTGACTGTTCATTTATAGCTAAACTGTTAGTAAACAATACAATAACCTCTATCCAGAAAACCCTTTACCAGTGATATCACCAGGCCAAATGTGTTAAAAACGCTTTACCATACAAAAGTAATAATATTGACTGGAAATGGTCGTCCGAAGCATTGTCAAAGTTTAATCTCTCGTCGGGCCAAAGATCTCCTCTGGCTATAACTACGCTAACTACCCTAACATGACGCGCGGGGGAAGGATCAGGGTTAGTAAAAAGACCGGCCCCGTGAGACTGCTGTGCGAATGTGTTGCACCAATATGGGTGGCGTGGATGCGTTCCTATGGTACATAGGCTTCAGCGTCGAGGTGAGTAGTTCACAACTGAATTATGGTATTTCTAAATTTCCTGTGGGGATAAGCAGAGGTTACCTGAATTATAATAGAGATTATTTTGTCTGTAACACAAATCTTTAAGAGGGTATTATTCACCAATTGTTTTTCGTAGCACACTAGAAAATTTAGTTCAAGGATAACAGTAACAACTAAAAAAAATATTTTGTGTATCTCTTTGGCCATGGCAATAGTTTTTCAGTTACTCATTCAAAATACTCACAAATGCTACACAGCTACAATGAAAGCAAAAGCATCCGTGTTAACTTTTATCTGTGGTGCCATTCTAATTAATGCTGTCTTGAATAAAATTTGGGCGATGATTTGTTGTTGTTTTTGTTGTTGTTTTTTTATTTCTGAAATCAATGTGTGACGTAACTTATGTTTTTTTATGATGTGGAGTGAGAATGGTAATTTCTTTGGAGTAACATTGGTTTCCTATAACAAGGTGTACAGTGTATCTTTTCACATAAAAGAAGATTGAGGCTAGGAACCATGGCAACCATTACAACCTATCTTTAGACAACTGGGTACATTCGCAAAGTTTTGATGATCTTTTGCCCCAGTGTAATTACTGCTATTCCTACTCACATGCTGGTGTGTCGAACACTCACTAATTTACATGATAGTTGCTCCTCCCAATCTGTTGATTTAATACAGATAGGACATTCGTGCTAAGGAATGAAATAGTCTCCACCTATAAACTATCAAACTGTGTGTTTCAAGGCTAGTGCTGCACGCACATGTGTTTATTCGTACTATTTCACTTTTAAAGCCTGTAAACTAATCCAAAGATCTTTAGTTTTATGCTTTCAGTGATTCAGTCATTCTCGGCTGAAATAATTATAATAGTAGCAAAAATTTTCTCGCTCTAACAGCCAATATTGTTAATTAAAGCGAGAAATGTTTTGCTATTATTAAAAGTTATGCTTATTAACACTAGTGCACATGTGTGAGAGGGTTACAGTAGTCATCCTGTGTGTCTGTCACACTCTGATTTTGGAGATTACAGACAATAGACGGTTTGCCGCTGTGAAGTTAATGAAGTTGCTGGAAGTGGAGTTTTGCATTAAAAATATATACCAGCGAGTGTCCCTGGCCTGGTTTAGCTTCTTCTCTTATGAAGACAATGTTTACATGTACCGTTTTCACTGCTCGAACTATATTGATGCCTCATTTAGAATTGTCGTGCCAGCATGCAGAGAGCGACATGTTTAATTGGTTACAAAGTACACATCACATGAACACATGTGGATACAGAGTGTGGTATTACAATACGAGTGGGCAGAGTCAATTATACTCGAAGTGTAATGTGTATGTACACATAATTATAATGATACGGGACTTAAATAGAAAGCTTACCGGAGTGACAGATCTACAGTTTTACTCTTGTGGAGTAGATAATATTTCACCTTCAACTTTCACACTCCTACTTCGAAGCATCAAAGGTGTGAACCCTCAACTTTACTATATACTAGCTAGCTATTACAAAATCATCTCAGACCAATAAATAATTTATTTCGCGAACTATTAAGATTCATTATATAGTATTATAATTTTTTACTACAATAGTGCACGCTATATGCATTGAAATATATATACAGGCCCGGAGGAACCGGTCCGGTTGGTCCGGTTTTGGCTGGACCGTCATTTGAAATGGGAATTCAGAAATAACTGTTATCTTCAGGGGGGGAGGGGGGGAATCCCAAATTGACAACCTTTACCGATAAATTTCATTCTCCTGAGGCTCATTTAGCGATGGCTTAACATTTTCTTGATTGCGATAAATAAGAAGTCTAAGATTTATTTATTTATCACCATTGTAAGTACAGTTTGCAATGTAGTTAGTATTGTCAGTAATTATTCTAGCTACATGTATGATGGCATCATTCTAAACTTTAGTTAATACAAAATTCTTTTTTAATTTAGCAAGCTATTACAATTATAGTGAATAAAAGTGTGTATAGACTTGTCGCACCCATGAATTATCCTTAGCCACACCCATGAACTGTTTTGGTCACACCCATGATCTGTTTTGACCACGCCCACTACTGGCCGGACCAATTCATGAGAGTGTCTTCCGTCCCTGATATAGAGTGGAAGTTATTTTTAAACTTTTGGACTAATTTTTTACACATTCACTTTCTTTTTATTGAAATCTAGTGTACTTATGCACGCATACGTCTGTAATAAGTGTATCACCAACGTATGTACCAATTTTGTGTTGTATGTTAGAAGATAAGAGTTGTTTGAGCATGTGTAGGTTAGTGTTCACGTGTGGGTTAGTGTTCACGTGTTGTGTAGGTTAGTGTTCACGTGTAGGTTAGTGTTCACGTGTAGGTTAGTGTTCACGTGTAGGTTAGTGTTCACGTGTAGATTAGTGTTCACGTGTAGATTAGTGTTCACGTGTAGGTTAGTGTTCACGTGTAGGTTAGTGTTCACGTGTGGGTTAGTGTTCACGTGTAGGTTAGTGTTCACATGTATGTTAGTGTGCTGGTGTAGGTTAGTGTTCAGGTGTAGGTTAGTGTTCACGTGTAGGTGTGTTGTGTAGGTTAGTGTTCACGTGTAGGTTAGTGTTCACGTGTACGTTAGTGTTCACGTGTAGGTTAGTGTTCACGTGTAGGTTAGTGTTCACGTGTAGGTTAGTGTTCACGTGTAGGTTAGTGTTCATGTGTAGGTTAGTGTTCACATGTAGGTTAGTGTTCATGTGTAGGTTAGTGTTCATGTGGTGCACATAACTATCGTCCTCCATTATGCTAATTTTATTTATGGGATTAGCCACAGCCATACATATGTATGCCTATGATTGCTAAGCAAGTCTAGAACTCATCCCATCTTGTTTTTAACCCTCAGCGTGCATGCACACAGTAGAGTTGCATTACTCAGTCTGTCAGTCAGTCTTTCTGTCATACAGCAGCGGATCTGAGCTCTCTGCAATATGTTGTGGACTGGTTGGTTCCAAGCCATTGTGAACCCGTTAATAGCAAGTTTTGGCCATAATTAATTTTATGAAATATAATATATTTTTGATGGCTAAATCATTAAAGT
>WLWD01003919.1_pt1 | contig 50355 bp, 31 predicted proteins | sample 6712731 | NCBI WGS metagenome assembly WLWD01 (sample SAMN12718690, study PRJNA576275) | sponge metagenome | isolation source: marine sponge | host: Mycale hentscheli | place: New Zealand: South Island, Marlborough, Capsize Point | collected 2014-11-01
CTGTCCAAGCTAGTATGCATCGTCAAAGTTTGTAGCAAGTTGTAGTTGCACGCGTCTAAGTTGATGTGATATTGATGTGTGTAGAGTGTGGCTGCCGTGTGCTCGTTTCCTGATGTAGAGTCAGCCGTGATGACAACCGTGCAGACGTTACAGTCAGGCATACCCATCGCCAAGATGGAGTTTCTGGACGATGTCTCGATGAAGGCGGCTAACTTATACTCCAACCTGAACTTCCCTCTTCTTCCCACTCTCTTCATGGAGTTCTCTGGCTCCTCTCAAAGTGTTGAGGAGCAGGCAGAATTAGTGCGTACGTAAAGAGAAGAAGTAGAATCAGCAGAAGTTTCCTTTCTTAAAGTTTTAATTTTCCTTTCCCGGCCGATGCTGCTAGTTTTACTTGGAATTAGTTGTTTCATAGGGCAACGTGATGATGGATTTGACAAATAATATTTTATCCTCTTTTTTCCCCTCCCCTCACCTTTTTTTCTCCTCCTACATTTCTAAACTATGCTTTGTTTCAGTTTTGAAAGTAATTGTAATAAAACTCTTCAACATCTGCAGGTGAGCTAGCCTTAGCTAATGGCGGTGCAGAGTTCCAGTGGGCTAAAGATCACGAGGAGAGACAGCGGCTATGGAAGGCTAGACATGACTGGTACTATGCTGGGCGGGTCACACTGTCACAAGGAAAGAAGGTAATTAATTACCAGGGTTTCCCCCTTTCAATACCTTTTTAAGTACTAGATTTTAAAGACTCAAGAATGGTAAGAAGAAAGCATGGACTGCCTCTGGCAGCATTCATACTTCAAAGATTTTTCACCGAATGTTTTGGGCTTGAGTGTCCCCTAAACAGAACCCCAGCACACTCTCGAAACACTGGAGAAGTTGTAATTAGTAAAAAGATGAGATGTAACTTGTAGAAATATCTTGCTGTGAGATATTAATATTTCGGGGAATAAAAAAAATAGAAATTGGTGTATCATTACGTATATTACGTTTTAGCTAAATACTATTGGCTCTTTCAACCAAATATGTATATCACTTAACTTGTAATTATTTACTTGTATGTGTGGGCGAGTAGGGCTATACAACCGATGTGTGTGTGCCGATATCCAAGCTCCCGTACGTCCTGACTGAGACCAAGAAAGAATTGGACCAGTCTCCATTCTGTGGTATAGTGTGTGTGTGTGTGTGTGTGTGTGTGTGTGTGTGTGTGTTTAGCCCTCTTGAAGAATGTTCCCCTTGTTGCACTGTATTTCTACAGAGATGTTTGTTCTTAGAATCATGATTTGTCTAATCTCCCCTTCCCCTCCTGAAACCTTCATGGAAACATTTGCTTCACCTTTTCATCAATATCGTACTAATGCCCATCCTTCTCCTATCCCTTCTCTGAAAAATTTAAAATATCAATTTGACCTGCTTGATATTTTGTCCCCAAATACAAAATAAAAGATCCCTGGACACTCTTATTGTTAGCACTTGTGTTTGTGCTTTTTGTTAGTTTTGGTTGTTGTTGCTTTGAAGCTCTTATAGTGGATCACGTTGGTTTTGTTAGTGTTGTGGTTGATGTTGTTGTTGTTGTTGTTGTGAAGCTCCTATAGTGGGTCATGTTGGAGATGGAAACTTTCACTCCACATTTTATCTGGACCCTGACAGTGAGGAGGAGCTGGAGCAAGTCAGCAAACTTGCAGCCAGCATCGCAAGGTGTGTATGTATGTGTGTATGTATGTATGTGTGTATGTATGTATGTGTGTGCTAATTCCTCTGTAAGGTGTACATTTTCAATAATATCTCAGTAATTCAAGATACCATTATGCTTCAAGAACTGTAGAAAGTAATATATCAGTAAACCCTTTCACCGGCACAAGCGCCTATAGGCGCTCAAGGATGACGTGATGCGGGAAAAAATATTTTCCCGATAAACGCTAAAGCTTAGCTGCAGCATCCAGAGCACGGCTAATGTGTTGTTCTATTGCATGTATTTTTAGAATAGAAATAGCTACTACGTAACTAAGGTAGTCGGGCTAAAAATAAACTTAACGTTAGTTCGAAAAATGGCGATAAATTTGTCTGCAACTGAGGCGGTGGGTCTTGTCTGCGACGACGTTTTCGACTGCGAATGTGAGAGGGAAGGGGTACAGGAGCTATATAGCTACCGCAGAGGTACTACTGTCCAGGATAGAGAGTTGGACTTGCTCGCTAAAGCTGTCGTTTCATTGCCAGTTGAGGAAACTACTAGTTTTCAACTTGAGAGCTACTAGAGCACTGTAGGTAGCGAACATACCAGCAGCTATGTCAAAGAGGATATGGAACTTGATATTCCAGATAAGAAAAGCAGCTATTTACGTAGTATATTGGAAGAAAAAAGTAAGAAATAGTTCTCCCGGGAACATGGCGGTAAGTTTTATTATGCCCAATAGCTTTCCCAGGAATATGGCGCTAATTTGGTCACAGCTGTAAACTCTTTTCTTACAAAATCCCAGCAATGAGTAATGATTTGACTTAGCCACCTTTGCTCTCTGAATTACTTTGGACTTCCTATTCATTCAAAGGATGATGTCTCTACTTCTGCAAGGTCTGAATTTTGAGATGATGGTAATACTGATTATGTTGAAAGCATGAAGAAAGGTTGACAAAGTATTGAATGGATGAAAAAGGAAGAGTATGAGTAAGAATGTGGCTAGAGGGAGGAGTGAGTGTGTGCAGAGGACTGGAATTGTTAGTAAAATATTCTTCTATTCTTGATGTTCTTCTGCCCAGCTATTGCCCAGCTATCAGTCACGCCTCTCCTGGTGTCATCAGTGAGCAACAGCATTGCTGGCTGAGATAACTGTTTATTATAACAGTAAAAAATATCTAATCACGCACAAACAATTGCTAATATTGCACTGGAAGCATACAGATCACTTTGTTATGATATAGTTACATTGTGGTCCCAAAATCCACTTTGTGGTTTGTTGCTAAGCAACCAAATTTGACCAAAAATGTTGAACAATACATGTACTTTTACGTGATATATGGTTGCTAGGTACTTTTTTGAACTCCTGATTTTATATTTATTTTTAAACATTATTCATATAGAAAAAATAAAATAACTGAATTTTATCTGCCGGTGAGAGGGTTAACAAACCATATAAATGTGTTATTGCGTCAATTTAACTCTCAATGTATAGACTTCATGCTTCTGTGTTTTATTTTCACATTTCTTCAACTTCTGAAATTCTTCATATTGTACTTCTGGTTGTGCTGCAGTCTTAATTATCAATTTTAGTGTTCAATTTATAATCTCTTTTTTTTTTGTGTTGTCACTAGACGAGCATTATCAGTGGGAGGTACATGTACGGGTGAGCACGGAATAGGGTGTGGCAAGAAAGAACTCCTCATAGAAGAAATGGGAGCTGAAGGAATGCTCCTTCTGCGCCATTTAAAGAGATCCCTAGACCCCAATCTGATTCTGAACCCAGGGAAGGTGGTGGATGTTTAAATGGTCGGCATTCAATTGTATTTTCTTTCTCTCACAATTTTAAACTCTTCAATTTTATATTTGAATTTTTATGTTTTTAAAAACAATACAGAATGCAAGTATTCCTATGAACAAGCAAGACAAAATAATACATGAAGATGTCTTGAGTAATTAGCTTTGCAGCTTTTTTTTAAATGCTTGTATGTATACATGTACATATACAGAGACTTTTTTCTCACCCAGATTTGTTCTTGGCTCTAGTTCTCTTACAGAGTGTTTTCCTCGATGTCACACCTCTTCCACAAATTGTAAACATTACACGTAAAGCCTTTTTCTGATCTAGTGTCATCTTATTACCTCAGGAGTTTAAAAAAAAATTTTTTTTACAGAGGAACAAAATGTGAGAAAAAAAGATTGGCGCTTTTTTGTGTAAAAAAATCCACAGAATTACAAACCTACTCCTTTACATTAAGGCTATGCAATCTCCAATAAGTTTGAGTGCAGATGAAGCTAGCTTAGACTCCGCTCTGAAACCTCTAGAATTCAGCAAGGAGTGGACTTCTGCATCTTCAGGTATCTTCCAGAATGTAGGACACACTGTGCAGTTCTCTCCACAGCAGCTGGACTCCACGACCATCACCAACATGTGCGGAGTATATCAGCTACAGCAGTTCCATCTGCACTGGGGGGCTGGGTCTGGGAGAGGATCTGAACATGCTCTAGACGGTAGACAAGCCGAGGCAGAGATCCATTTCGTGCTCTCAAAGAAAGACGAAACTAATACAACCCGAAGAGATTACCTCACTGTGATAGGAGTGCTGTTTGATGAATACAATGGAGCCGTGAGTGGGCCCTGGGATAAGTTGGATGTGACTGCAGTCCAGCAAAGTGACAGCAAACCAGTCGAGGTTTCAGGATTTGTTCTCAGTGAGTTTCTCCCCAAGAACAAGAGCTACTACTACTACCAAGGGTCTCTGACAACTCCACCTTATAGTGAAGTGGTTCAGTGGTTTGTGATGAAGGAAAAAATGCCAATCCCTTCTGCTATCTTGGTGAAATTGAGGAATATCCAAGGAAAAGATGGGCTGGCTGTAATGGAAAATTTCAGAGCTTTACAACCAGTTGGTGATAGAATGATTGTTTTCCATGATTTTAACTGAATTAAAAGCTATAATGGTGTACAAATTTTTGCTATTGAAATTTAAAAGAAATTTATGGTGGAACAACATGTACATGAACCAGGGAACAGCCTATACAAGCGGAAATCCTTACCACACAGATGTTCTTTTTAAGTTCAGGGTTGGTAAAAGATCTCGCCTTGCTAGACCACGGGTAAGTACACACCACCAACCAACCATTCAGCTTGTTTTTATTTTGACGACCATTTACCGACTCGTAATATACAAGTTGAGCGACTCTTTACCGTTCGGTAGGATGATGAGCTTGGCCATTTCGGCACGCTTCCTCAGTGCCAAGAAGTCAGTACCGATCATGATAGGGTCCCTCAGAAAAGCCTCCAATAGCTGCGGTATGGATTTCTCTTACAGCAATCAGGGAGCCTGGCCAGGAATATGCGTGAGAGGAAACGACAACCTCCAATCACCCATCAACATTATCTCCAAAGATGTAAAGGTAGACTCTAGCCTCAAACAGCTCAACTTCAGCCCTTCTTGGCTGAAGGGGATTTCAGGAACTCTGCGTAACACTGGACGCTCAGTACAATTCGTTCCGTCTACTAATGAAGAAGCCGTGACTGTGCAACACCACAGAGGGATTTACCAACTTCTGCAGTTTCATTTCCACTGGGGACCAGCCCAGGGCACTGGCTCTGAGCACACTGTGGACAACGTTCAGGCAGATGCAGAGCTCCATTTCGTACTTGTAAATAAAGATGTTAAAGATGAAACTAGGAGAGATTATCTTTCAGTTGTTGGTGTATTACTAAATACACAAGAAAGTGCAGCCAATTCTGACCCGTGGGCAAAAATGGACATTGTTGCTATTCAGAATAATGCATCAGACCCAGTAGGAATAAATGGGTTAGTTCTCAGCTCCATGCTCCCTGAAGGTGCAGGCTACTATCACTACCAAGGGTCGCTGACGACCCCTCCTTGCAGCGAAACCGTGCAGTGGTTCGTTATGAAAGAAAAACTCATGGTGCCATCTTTATTCCTCCAGAGTCTAAGAATGATCCAAGAAGAAATGGGACAGCCACTGCAACATAATATCCGGGATCTTCAGCCAATCGGCGATCGTGTAGTGTCGTCTCCTCAGAATTCATAAGTAGATGTAACAGTTGCATTTTAAAAATTTATTTTTACTGTATCTTTTTTATGTGTAATTTAATAATAATAATAATGATAATAAAAGGTGGTTTGATCTGTAGGCCAATATATGTGTGGGACATCATGATTGAAGTCTCAACACATCATACATCTAGAGTATTTATTTAGCACAATAGCAGAGGGCACGTTTAATCTATAGTACATTGATGCCTCCATGAGTTGCAGTTATAGTCATGGCATACCTCCATATGTAATGCTTTCACTTCAGTAGTTATCTCAAGGTTTGTTTGAAAAATAAAATAAAAATGCTTGACATGTAAAATAAATTATGAAGTTCTGATTAACTAGTGATAAGAAAGGTTCAAGGTCAAACCAGACAGTTCTGATTAACTAGTGATAAGAAAGGTTCAAGGTCAAACCAGAAATTAAAGAAGGAGGGCGTAGTGGTTACTCTAGTCTGAGGCAAGTTACAAATCAGTTGCCGAAGTGATTTCTCACATGAACACTTTTAAACCACAAGAAAAACAACAACATACCCTCAGAGTCCACTTTACTGAAACATCTTCCTACACCACTGTAATTATGATAACTACACATCTCAGACTTTTAGCACAATAGAACACTTGAACAATTTTTTTTTGTGCAGCTCCAAAGAAGTAATAACCGACATTCTAAATACCAATGTGCCAATCACTAGAGCACTGTCTTGGCTTCCATATGCAAGGAAGTTAAATTCCCACTGCTTGCTACTGCCATTAGAAAACTCCCTTTCATACTATTCAGTAAAACAGCTGCTGATAAGGGAAAATGAGTATAAGTAAAAAGGTGTGGTAGTTACTGACTTGCACAGCTGCTTTCTTGGCTGTTAGCAAAAGGTTCTGCTAATGATTCTAACATTGTTATAGCAAATAGACATGTTTCAATCTTGTTATGCAGCATGCATTTGTTATAAAATCACTGTGAAGAGTTTAACCTCACCAATTCCTGAATAAGACTTATAGGAGTTGAAACCCGGGTCGAGTTATATACAGAGAAAAACAACAACAAAAATTGGAAATAGAATCGATGAACTTGCAATAACAGAGACAAATTGATAAAAACAACAACAACAAACAAACATGATCATGAGTGTTGCTGAAAGTCTTGTTTTACTTCCTTCTCCGACTTGCTAAAGATGGAGTGACTGTGTAATCTCTCTCTGACTCCATAGCTAATGCCTGAAATAGAAAGAAAAGAGAGTAATTATTAGCTATCATCATTGGTATTACCATTCAGTAATTTTGTAGAGAAAACTTATTAAAGTGGAATATCTCTAACATGGATAGAAATAGCTCAATGAAAAAAGTTGGAAGCTGACATTTTACCTTGACCTCTCGTATGCCCCTCATGACTTTAGACTTGTGGCACTGCGGCAATACAGCCTAATACATAAGGAACAATGAATATCATTACCACTAAAAAAAAGGAACAAATAGCCAAAGTTCCATGAACACAAGGCACGCTTATGTGAAACGAAATAAAAACCAAATAATACAATAACAGCAATAGTTATTAACCCTCAGCGCGCATGCATGAGAGGGTTATAGTAGTCGTCCTGTCTGACTGTCACGCTATGTTTTGGAGATTACTGACAATTAACCGTTGATTTAGGTATGAACTTACTCAGAACGGTTTATTGTGCTACTTTTTAAGTTCGAGCTGATTATTGAGAATGCAAAGCTTTCAGCTCCGCGTAGGTAATAGCTTTGTGGGTAACGCCCCCTATCCTCATGCCGTAACCACATGAGCAAATAATTTCTTGCTTCCTGTGGTAGTGTTTACGCTGGGAAGAGTAACAGAGTGCTGGAAGTGAACTTTCAAATTGAAAATATATACCGGTGAGTGTCTCTGACCTATTTAGCTTCTCCTATGAAGACCGCGTTTACATCTACTGTTTTCATTGCTCGAGCTGTATAATAGATATCTGATTACAATGGCCAATAAGTTATTATGGTCTGAGATGTTTTTGTAATAGCTAGCTAGAGTACAGCAGTGCTGAGGGTTCACACCTCTGGAGCTTCATATTTATTCAACATTGTGTTCATATTTGTATGAAGTCCCTAATCAGTCAGTGTATACTAGTACCCAGTGACAATACTAACTTTATCATAGTCTGAATGTTTTAAAACGTGTGATGGTTTATTAAATTCAATTGAATCAATTACTGCTCAAAGTTGGTTATGTATTAAGGGATGATCAAAAAGAGTATTACAACAAAATCATCTTTTGATTACTGTAATATAAGAATTCATTTGCAGTGTTGGAAAGAATTAGATTCAAATTCACTAATTAGGACGGAAAGCTCCGATTCATTAATAATGATTAGGATATAGGAGCTAACACATACCCGTAGCCAGGGGGGGTTCGAGGGGTTCGGTCGAACCCCCCCCCTTTAGAGTGACCGGAAGTAAACATTTTAGCCACACGCGCTTGAATTCTCTGCTGTTTCTGGGTCTAAGTGACCTAATAAACATTCAGCTCCATGGATACAAAATTTCGCTCTCATATCAGCATGAGTAAAGCTTGCTACGTTACATTCTTTATAAAGTGTAACGTAATGCACTTTAGTAAGAGTAATAGCACAGGTAAGCGTGCGATTCGATATTAATAGCACAAGCAACGGATTTTTTTTCAACAGATTAGAAAGGGAGTCTTCGAGCCTTCGGAAGTGTCTGAGAAAGTTAAACCTCAAATATACAGATAGTAAGTGCACTATCTAGTGTAGCTACACAGCAAATGATTAAAAAAAAACTGGCCTACTACAACTGTACATTTCCAAGGCTAGAGCTGCATGTTTGCGCACTTACTCTTACTTAAGCTACCATGATATTTCACTTTGTTCCGTGCTATTTCACTTTGTTATAGCGATTTGTCCAATGCATTTCGAACAGACAGTTTACACGCCGTACTATTAAATAACTTGTAGTACGAATACAGCATATTAATGTTGCACTGTTTATATACAGCTCACCGTAGTGGATAGAAGCCTGGTAACATGGGAATAATACCGCTTTTCTCTCGAATATCAACATTGTTTAATGAATTATAGTTTTGAAGTAGAATCACAAATTATAAGCTTTAGTGCACTTATCTTTTGTTTTTTAGTATTGTAGAAAAATTAATGAGGAAACAAAAGTAGGTGTGGCTTTTTGCGTCTTAAAATCCGAACCCCCCCAATGTGAACCTCTGGCTACGGCCTGTAATACATACACACACACCCATCTTGACCTTGACAGGAAGCCATCCATCGGATGATGCTTCTCTGCCACAAGTGACAGACTAAGTCACAGTTATCACTGTTTCTGACGAGTGGTGACACATCTGTGTCTATCGATGTCTTGCTTTCATCTGAATGCTCTCTCTCTCTCTCTCTCACACACACACACACAGGCTACAAACGGAAGACAATGTGCCAAGTGTTACGGGTGTTGGACAGCAATGCATCCATACAATCTTTCATATACTTCCCATCAGTAACTCAACTACCATACCATAGCTACCATATGTCAGTTCAAAGTTAATAACCACAAGTCCACCAAACATGCTACCCTTTACCATATATCAGATAGAAGTCGCTACCACAAGTCCACTAAACATGCTACCCTTTACCATATGTCAGTTCAACGTGCAATAGGTCAATTGAACACACTGTTCTCCTTAGTCCAGCCATTTTAAGGTTTGACCCTAAAATAATTGCTACAAAAGTTTTTTTTTGGATGGATTCGAGTACTGTTCCATATCATGTTCAACATACTAAAAATCTACCAAAATCTGACCAATAGAAATGTGTTATTTAGGTATTATATGTCTATAAGCTCATTAATATTCATGAGATGACATAATTAAAACTACTGGAAGCCATTCCACAACATTAAAAAAATCATTTATACTATCAGATAGCAGGCTCCTACTACTACCTCATGGCTAATTCTATTGGATACTGAGAAACAATCTGAACCCCCACCTCTCCCCAAGAATTTTAGAAGTGATTGTTAAAATATATATCAAATTGGAATTAAATTAACATAATTAACTAATAACAATACTCATAATAAAAATAGAGCAATGATTAAATCATTTTAATTTGCTTACTGTAAATGAAAAACTATAAAATTCACAGGGTAGCATGCCTATTCTTCTGCCTCAAAAATGCAAAGAAATGCTTGCCACTCCATTTCAAATTAGACATTTATGTACTTGCATTGTTCAATTCATGGCTTTAATTTTAAAAGCAGTGTACATTCTTCTCAAAGTGCTAGGCACCACATTATGAAAATGAAGCTGGGTGTCTTATAAAATTTTAATTAAGCTTTTTTCCTCATTTGTTTTTAAATATTCATCCTGTTATCCCAATGTATATTATGTGCAATGATAAAATTGAAATTTAATATTTCACATTTGCTACCCGATTTTACAATTCATCCTTGCTAGACAGAAACAATATAAATATGTCGTGGTGTAGGTTATACCACGACATGGAGGTTGGTGCAGGATTTACACAAGCGAGGGCTGAAGGCCCGAGGATAGCGTATATCACATGCTGACCTAATGGAGGGGTGCAACTGACTTGTACCATGGCTCTAGGCTATAGGAAATGCATAAAAAACTAAAATTTTTATTGGACATTCACTTATTCCCCTCCTAGGAGGTGGGTATGAAATGTATTCACCGTGAACTGAGCAATCTGATTGGATGGTTTGAATGTATCATGGTACAAATTATATATATTATAAAAAATGTTATTGATGCACATTATGTTTCCCCTCACGCCCCCCCCCCCCCCCGCCCCCTCCCAGGCGAATAATCCTGTATTAATCTCTGAGTGACATTAACAGACGTGGTTCATCCCACACCAATAAATATCCTAGCTTTGATTTCTTAAGATTTAATTCTGTTCTAGACTATATTCCTGCAACATTGTGCTAGTTTTAATTTTCTGTTTACGAGAAAAGAGGAAAGTTGCTAGTTTTGAGAAAGCCCATATTTCAAGCAGTTAGGTCATGTGCTGTCCTCAGTCTACGGCAAATTAGTATTACTTGCAGACACATCATTTGTGCTGCTCAAAGTTTGTACAAACATTCATAGTGTAATGGGTTTTGTTCCTCATACAGAGAAGTACTGCATTTAGAGGAAAATGATTCAGATTTGTGGCTTCAAAAGTGCTAGGAAGACACATCATTGCTGTTGCAGCTGGCGATATTGATAATTGCACATACCAATGCAGACTAACAGTCTTTGTTTTTGATCAGACACTAAAAATATCAACTGATGATTGGAGTTTTGCAACTGCTCTTTGTTCATGTCATCACAGGTTGTGACACAACCTCAAGAATTTTTGACGTTGAGTTGGTAAGAAGGCAATATTCCAAATTCTTGTAAAAAAAAAAAGATCAAATATTATCGCCATATTCAAAGGTGTTTATTACACTACATCATTCAGAAGCTACCATTGAAAGCCTGGGGTGGAAAAGCAACGATCATTCCGTTTGGTCGAAAGACACAGAATTATTATAATCTTTGCACTACAACACGCTCATAGAAGGCATCTTCATCTAAGCTCAGCTAAGTCATTTGTTACATTGAAACGTCTTCCTCCTACTATTGCACCATCCACCTAATTTCACTGCCTTAGAGTCTACTACCAGTTGATAGCCTGGGTTGAACAGGAAAGTGGCAGGGATGTCACAAATTGGGGCAAAAAATATATGACTATTTACAATGATGTTTGCAGACAGATAGTGACTCGGAATGACTAAATCAACTTTTACTGAAGGATTCTATATTGCTTTGTGTATTTAAACGTATCCAATAAAAGGTTATAAGCTAAGAAATTTGATGGTACCAGTAATTTCAGGTAAAATTGAAATAGACTGAAGTTATAGCCAGCAAATAACACCTCATGAATATTAATGAGCTTGTGAGCAGATACTACCTAAATAACACCTTTCAATTTGGTAGATTTTTAGTATGTTGAACATGATGTGGAACAGTACCAGAATCCATTAAAAAAAAACCTTTTGTAGCAATTATTTTAGGGTTAAGATGTTCTCATCCATTAAATGACTGGACTATTACCTGTACATGTTGAAGAAACATTGTAAGATGCAGGGTATGATCGAGAAGAGTATTAATGAGAGGGTGTGGTTTAATATTTGTACGTGCTATTAGATATTAGTTGATTGGTGAACTAAAATATTCGTACAACCGGGTCTTTACAACACTACAAGTCATTTTAAAAACGGCATTTCTTACCGTCAGCCTCTCTAGCATCAGAGCTCCCATTTCATCCAGAGCATCTTGATGCATTTGCTAAAGAGACAACACAAAGGACTGTCAAAATATCAGCTAAAGAGATATCTTACAACCTCAGATTATTAAAAGCTAAAAATTACTAATTAATATTTTACCTGCAGCTAGAAATAGTGTTAGAGAACAGGCCACACAATTTGATACGGTTTATTATAAAAATCGCCATTTAAATACAATTGGTGGTGATGTTCAGATAATTGGAGGAAAAAACAACGCAGAGATCTTGTCAGAATTGAAGGATTTAAATTGATATACATGCATGTAGCTTTGCTCATGGATCTTCGCAGCACAAAGAGCATTGAAGTGGCAATCACACCCAGTTGTGCACCACCACTACACGGGGATTGTACAACTACAAATATGAGAGTTGGTAATTGAAAATGATGCATGTATCGTTAAGGAATTGCTGGCAGCAAAAGAAAAATAGTTTTACAAAATCCTAAATGTGCCTTAGATTCCTCCTGCTGTCTTGTTATAATTAGAAGGCAGAAAAAGTCAAGTATGTCACCGGCTGTTCAGTTACACCAGCCGTGGTTGCCTGAGGGCGTCAAGTCAACTAAAACTAGACAACACATGAATGCATAATAAAAGATTAATATTTAACTGTCTAAAAAGTTTAACCAACTCCCCTCCCCCCCATCATTATTATGGTATTAATTTTGTGTTTGTACATCAGCAAATAAATTTATACTTAAACTTAACCCAATGTTTTGGTTTCCTGCCAGAGAGTTCAACCATAGTGACTCCTGATGAGCTGAAACATCAGGTTAAGTTTTAAAATAAATTTATTATAACTATAAAAACAGAATAACTATCCAGCCTATAGTGACTGAGTTTATGGCTGTTTGAGTCCAACCCACCTTAAGAAACCTCTCTTCGTTCAGAGGTGAGTTACTCTGTTCAGACTGGACTGATATAACAACCCTAACAAAATACAACAACACAAGACAAGAGTAAATCCTTTTGATACCATCCACCTTTACCACATACCATGACAACCCTTTACCACATAAGATGACAAAACAACCCTCCCAACAAAATATGTCTTTCTTAGCATCCTCTCAGTGTGATCATGATTAAAAAATAATGCTAGAAGTAAAATATTTACACAATCATAACCCCCCCCCCCCCCCCCCCCCCCCAATAACAGTGTCTACCCTGTGTACTGCAAGCTCACACACCACCACACTCAATAAAACTGAATGCTCAGTTTAATCCCCTCTCAATTGATTGTTTCTCCATGGACACATAGATGTCAAACGCACAAACAAAACAATCTCTTATCCCAAGTGTCAAAAAGCAGCTGTCAACACCAATTAACCCTTCAGTTACAAACTACCTTTCTGCTGGCTTCGGTGCTCTTCTGGCCTCGGACATCTGAATCCTCTGCGACCTGTGACACCATCCAAATAAAGAGGTTTATGTTACTAAAAATAACCATGGCAAGCAAGCTACTGGCAAAGGAATTATATTTAAACATTAGTATACAGTAGTTTAATTGGCGAGCGAGCGAGACACTTACAGGGGTAAAAATGAAAAAATCGGGGATGTTTGTTTATTTATTTGTATATATGTATGGACGTACGTAAGGCATTTTTGTACTTTGACCCTCGCGTTTTTGTGTTAGTTCGGTTGTCGACCCCGTCCCAAACTTCACTAAACAGAATCCGCTGTTTATCGATCAGTACCCGTATCACCCTAGGAAATTGAATTGTTTACCGTTTTGAATTCTTTTGCGGGTGCAGTTAAAACTTGAAAACATAAGGGACTTCCATTTCTATTCGAGTTAGTGGCGGTGGTAAGTCAATGCGCTCTTTGTCATGGTTTAAGCCGTGCGCACCAGTATTACTTGAAAATACATTGTCCACTAGACTACCGCGAAGGTAAGTCTGTGTAGGTGCATGTCCAGTTGTGTCAAAGCATTGTGTGTTACAACCACTACTTAGCTAAAGAATATCACAAAGAAAACTTTTAAATAACGTGTATTGTTTTGTTGTTGTTTTTTTCCTTCAATTCAAGCAGTTGCAGAGAGTTGTTACTATGGCACTGAAATCCCTTTACCTTGTATGCGAAATTTAAAAACTGGACCTTATTTTGAGTAGCTTCAGTGTTAGAAGTCAAAATCATTCATATAAAAATAGTATAGTCTTTAGGCTCGCTCGCCATTTGTGCTCAAGCACATCACTAGTTTATTTATTTGTATATATGTATGGACATACGTAAGGCATTTTTGTACTTTGACCCTCGCGTTTTTGTGTTAGTTCGGTTGTCGACCCTGTCCCAAACTTCACTAAACAGAATCCTCTGTTTATCGATCAGTACCCGTATTACCCTAGAAATTGAATTTTGAATTCTTTTACTGGTGCAGTTAAAACGTGAAAACTCACAGAACTTCCATTTCCGAGTTAGTGGCGGTGGTAAGTCAATGCGCTCTTTGTCATGGTTATAAGCCGTGCGCAACAGTATTTACTTGAAAATACATTGTCCACTAGACTACTGCGAAGGTAAGTCTGTGTAGGTGCATGTCCAGTTGTGTCAAAGCATTGTGTGTTACAACCACTACTTAGCTAAAGAATATCACAAAGAAAACTTTTAAATAACGTGTATTGTTTTGTTGTTGTTGTTTTTTCTTTCAATTCAAGCAGTTGCAGAGAGTTGTTATTATGGCACTGAAATCCCTTTACCGTGTATGCGAAATTTAAAAACTGGACCTTATTTTCAGTAGCTTCAGTGTTAGAAGTCAAAATCATTCATATAAAAATAGTAGTCTTTAGGCTCGCTCGCCATTTGTGCTCAAGCACATCACTAGTTAATTCACATTCTCAATATAAATTAGAGTTGCACTGATAGAAGATTTTAGGTTGTGACTAAAACACGGACCGGACCGGACCCACGGACCGGACTAAATTCGCAAAAAACTCGCGCACGGCGAGCGCGCATGTCTGGACTCCATGTAAAATTTGTCTATACTAGAGCTATAGTACTTCCTTGTTCTCTTTCAGTGTCAATAAGTTGAAGAGAAAGATTTATTAATTAGCAAAACATAGCCCAAACAGCATTCATTTATTGTTGTCAGCATCAACATAACATTTTTGTAAACATTGCCGTTATTTACTAGCATTCCATTGCTGTTTTGCATATTATCATATAATTATAATTGTTCTTGTTGTTACCATTGCCATAATAATATTATTAACAATAACAACAAAATTAAAAATAATAATAAAAATGATAACAACAATAAAATAATAATGATAATAATAATAAAATTGTGGGGCACCTTTGAGTTTGAGGATGTAGGCTTTGTAGCTACTCAGACTGCCCTCAGAAATGCATAACTGCCACCAGAGTCAATATATATTATAGCTGATAGTGCACCCTCAGCAGTAACTAAATCAAATACTCCTCCAATGCTCAGATGTATATAAAGGAGCAATTAATTAATAGCGTGCATGAGATGTGTGAAGGTAACTACAACCAAAGACTTATCGAAGATATGGTGGGATAGTTAAATATTATATGGCCGTCCATCCACAAGTGTAACATAAAAAGAAATGAGGTACTGACTACTGACTGTGCTCATTAGGTGAGAGCACACTAGCTAAGAGAATGTTTTAGAACAGTTAGGTAAGTTACAGGTGTGATTATGCAATGTGTGATATGATAATATCTCTTTATTCTTCATCCTTTTGTGGGAAGCCCCACAATTATAGTAACAATAATAATTATTATCATGTACTGAACTCAGGTACTCCCATAGAGATTATACAAATCAAACTACCCCAATATTTTACCATTACATCCCCTTTGGCATTCTTGCATCCCCTTGGGGTTAATTCCAATTTTTCTGTCTTCATAATAAAATTTTCATGGTAAATAAAAATACATCATTTCGACATATCTATATGTGTTATTCTTTTATCTATTAGTGAATTATCACTATTATTAGTGCGTGTCTTTAGATGCTGTGGACATTGTGAAACTTGGTATCTGTGTTGCTGTAGGGAAGCCAATATTGATTGCACAACCAATGAGTGTTGGTCCAGCAAGCAGGGACTGAGTCGTCAAGTCTTGATTTGCAGTACCACTTGATGAAATACTAGAAATTGAAGGCTAAGGCTACCTGTATGAGCTCAAGACATACAGAGCTGGAGAAAGATCCATTTTAGTGGTCAGGCCAAGAAAAGGTGTGGTCATGGGTGTGGCCAGTACACAGAGATATGTAATGAAATGTGCCACTTTTAACTGGACATGTGTTTTAATCAAATGACAAAGAATTACACTGCAAGTAACAATAACACATAATCTTTAATAATAATAATGTCATCCCCAAAAGTGGTCAGGCCGTACCCTAACCAGCATGACAATGTACTCCGGCCCCTTTGTTGTTCTAGTGAGGCCTTTTTATAATTGTTGAGACTTGGCGGCAGATTTTTATGTTCAGTTAATTGAATAATTTGAGTTTCTGGTATATTATGTTTTGTGAGACAAGTCACATTGTTTTTCTTGCTGAATGATTTGTTTTCTTCCCAGACAATCCTGCAGTTGCAGCCATCCTCTCCATTATTGGGTTAATCCTGTCATTACCCATCATTTGCTTATTGTACCAGATGTTGTCATTTCAGTGATTATAGTTTACAGCCGAATAAAAAGCTGAAATAATTGACATAAACATCCCTTATAGTGGTTCACTCACCAATTATCTTTTGCAGTGATCAAAATAATAACATATTAGTCTGTTGACTGTTTTTATTTTGTTTTTGTTCTATTTGTATTTTAGCCTATACAGTTGTAGCATAGCTCCATACCTACCCACAATTCTAATACAAACCATTTCCAAGTGCCTTAGATGATTTATCTGCAAGGCATAACAGAATGAGGATGTGGCATAATTACTATGTTAATGATTCAGTCATTCTCGGCTGAAATAATTATAATAATAGCAAATTTTCTCATTCTTACAGCCAATAATACTGTTAATTAAAACTTAACCTGATATTTCGACTTCTTGCCGAATATAGTAGGATATAGTAGACAGTAAGCATACCCTCCAGAAATCTTGCTGTTTACATTGTGTTAGTATATCACCACAGAGAGTTTGACCACAGTTGACCCCTGAAGAAGTAGAAGATGCCGAGGAATACATCAGAAACCTTGTCAAACAAATGGCACCAGACGCCTCTGGAATCACGCCCACATCACCAGCCAACACCTCAGCCAAGAGCAAGCCGAATAAATTGCCACCAGTTATCAAGTGCCCTCTGTGGACAGACAAGCACAACTTAGTTCAGTGTCAACCCTTCGCCCACTATGACGTAGACAAAACAAACAAGTTTGTTTGGGAGAAGCGATAGTGTACTAACTGTCTAGGAGAAGGACATGGCTACACGCACTGTCCCTCCAAGTACACCTGCCCAACATGCCACAATAAACACCACACGATGCTGCATCGAGAAAAGTCCACCAGAGAAGCCACCAATGCAGTTCTTTGTGTCAAAGTTCAACCACATGATGTGGATTCAGACAAAGCTGACAGTGACGTGACATTCGTGGAGACAGCTATGGTAGTAGCCATGTCAGGCAGCGTCACACCAGAGCCAGAGTATTGAGATCAGACGTTAAATCACTCTGACAAATGTGTTGCCTTGTCACCTTTGAGAAAGTTTTCCCTCATAATTTGTGACGATGTATGCATCTGAAGTGACACCTCATCAATTAAAGAGTGTACGACAGTTTCCCCTCATATAATTTGTGATGGTGGACCCATCTGAAGTGACTCCTCATCAATTAAAGAGTGTACGACAGTTTTCCCTCATATAATTTGTGATGGTGGACGCATCTGAAGTGACTCCTTATTAATTAAAGCGTGTACGACAGTTTCCCCTCATATAATTTGTGATGGTGGACGCATCTGAAGTGACTCCTTATTAATTAAAGAGTGTACGACAGTTTCCCCTCGTATAATTTGTGATGGTGGACGCATCTGAAGTGATGACTCCTTATCAATTAAAGAGTGTACGACAGTTTCCCCTCGTATAATTTGTGATAGTGGATCGCATCAGAAGTGGCCCAAAATCATACGACTCAAAACTGAGCAGTTGCTTCACAATGGCACCATTCTTAGCAATTTTTCTTCCTTAAAATTTACTTCTTGGGAGGGGATGAGGGGAGGGGAAAGGGGGAGGGGGAGAGAAAACTTCTAACATTCACTAATAATGTATTTACCATATATAATATGGGGCATGCAGGCCTCTACATTCACATTAAAGAAATCCACTTCAAGTATCCCTCTACATAATTTTAGCAGTTCAATGTGATGAATTCTGGCTTAAACGTGGAGTTCGAAGTTATAATTCAATGTTGTTCTCTTATGGCCTTGTTTACATTCTGGGTATAAAAGGTGAATCCCCGGTGTGCCCTTTGACCAAGCTCCTTCTCCATTCAAACTTAAAAAGTATGTAGTCGCACAAAGAAAAGCCTTCCAGAATAGCTCACTATTCATCAATTATGTTTAATATGAGTGTTAACACACAAACACATTATATAATCATTTTTGCTTGTGATATAGCAGGGTAATAAACTCTAGCTCCTATCAATGCTGTGTGTGTATACCAAATTACTTCTTGATTGAAGGTGATCCCTCAGGAGAGTATCTAGCAGTACTTGACAGTATACTGTAAATCCTGTGTAGCTGAATTAGCTACGTCAATGGCCAACAGTACTCTTATTCTTTTTATCCCGCAGTTTTCCTCACATTGTTGTTGTGTTTTCCTTATGTTAAGGTCCTCACGACTTATTCTTAGCCTGTTTCCAGTTTGTTTGTGTACTAAGTTGCTGTAATTTGTTCTTTTCTAGGAAATTGACCAAACTGGCCACCACCTCATTGTGAAATCAGTACCTGGCTTATGGCCTTTCATACACAATATCTAGGACTTGTTTCCAAATACAGCATGGAAAACCCTTTCTTTAGCTAAAATTTACTAGGACATAGTTCAAAATAAAGGAGGAAAAACTGTTGCGTACTCTTTAATTAGCTAGAATTCATTAACACATGTGTCTACACTTCAAAATACAGGAGGAAAAACTGTTGCATACTCTTTAATTAGCTAGAATTCACTAACACATGTGTCTACGCTTCAAAATAAAGGAGGAAAAACTGTTGCGTACTCTTTAATTAGCTAGAATCCATTCATTCATGTGTCTACGCTTCAAAATAAAGGAGGGATGCAAATTTTTTTAATTAGCTGGAATTGATAATAATAGTTATATAATAATAATAACAATAACTAAGATAATAATGAAGATAATAATAATATAATAATAATAATGATAATAATAATGATAATAATAATAATAACCACAATAACAATAATAGTTATAGTAGTAATTATATTGTTTTATTACTAATAGTGTAATTGTTGTGTTATCATTGTTATTATTATGGCAATGGCAACAAGAATAATTATAATTATAATGTAATTAAATAATGGAATACTATTACATGTATACAACAATGCTATGTTGACATCAATTCTTTAAGGGAATCCTGTGGAGGTTGTGTACTCTCAACTATTTTAAATATGGTTATGTAATTTCACCAAAGCTTATTAAAGTGTAGTTATGGAAGCATCACTGACAACAAAATAATTCCCATCTACAAGTACTGTCTGAGCTAAGTTTTTCTTACCTTTGCCAAGTAGCAAAATAATATTTCTCTTCCGCTCATTGCCACCGAAAAAGAAGCAGGTAGTACCAATATTGTTATCAATAAGTTGGACGTGGAGAGACTAGTTTACATGGAGTCCGGGCATGTGCGCTCGCTGTGCGCGAGTTTTTCGCGAATTTAGTCTGGTCCGTGTTTTAGTCAGACCCAAGATTTTACCGATAACTGTATTGAATTGAGGCCGATACCGATAACAGATAGATAGATAAGTAGTTGGATCAAGTCTTTACTCATAGTGTGCTTTGATGCTTAGCATTCGGCAGTTGTGTCAGGACTAACAGGACACTTGGTCATACGCTGCCTGAGGTAAGGGACTCCCAGGAGGATCCCAGACTGTCAGGATCCTCAGGAAGGGCCTGACTTATAAGGCAACCTCGGACGCCACTCGGCAGTTGACAAACTTAAGTTGAAGCATCTAGGTCTGCCCCAACGCTAGCCTGCTTTACAAGGCCCTCAAGTCTTCACCACATGGTCTTTAAAACATCACACATGCTACTAGTGGAACATTATAAGCCATAATTATAAATGCGTGAGTGTATCTCCAATTAGTGCACACCCTAGATACGTCCCTTGCTTTTGCTTCACTCACTACTCATCAATGCTGAACTATTTCCCTTCCAGTCACCTGACCTTCTTGCAGGATTGGCAGGCGTACAGAAAACATCATCAGGAACCACTCGAGAAGAAGGGGGAGGGGCAGGTATCTAGAAGAGAGGTAGAGGAGCAAGACAGAGAGGGGAGGAAAAAAGTTAAGAAAAATTAGACATGATAACTAAAATTTAGTTATCATGTTTATGTCTTCTGTCAAGTAACATTATTCTAAACAAAAGCCAAGAATGCACAAGGTTTAAACAATGGCTCCCTTCAGCCTGCTTGGCTATTCAACAAGATCCCCAGGGGCATCGGGATAGTGACACACACAATGGCTGAAAGACATGCACTTGACTAACTACATACCTTCATATTGAACACAAAGAATGCCATGCTGAAACTAAATCACAACAGACACTCTGAATGACCCACTCTTATGTGAGCTAGTGATCAGACATAAAATAACCAATACCCCCCCCCCAAAAAAAACAAAAAAACTAACAAAACAACAACAGAACAAAAAACAACAACAAAAACAACAATAAAAACAACAACCCAGTGTAGTTGTCACACACATACAGACCTGCTCTTTGAGATAGCCCTCAAGCAAATGTATTTTAGATAAGTTCTCAATTAAAAAAAAAGCTGCCTTCAAGGCATGTGTATGTGTGTGTGTGTGTGCATGTGCGATTGCTATCTCAGTTGGCTCACCTTCATCTCCATGAGAGCATGTGCAGTCGGAACATTTTCGTCTACTCCGGACAACTGAAACAAATTACAAACCCAATAATTAGATATTTGGTTCCACAAACAAAAACAAACACTTACAAGTTAAAATGCCGACAAGGCCTTTTCAAATTATTTGTTGTTGTTGTTTCGTGAAATTAAGAAAAGATACAAGTATATAAAAACTACATTCAGGAGTGGGATCCATACAGTATTCGTCAAAATTTCCTAACAGAATGACAGAAAGAGGACTACAAAGCAAACCTCGTTTAGAAGAACTCCAAGACTATACTAATACATGTGGTGGAACTTGATTAAACAAACACATATCAATGACTTCACTGGCTCAGGCAGTTAGGAGTTCATAAGATACTCTAGTATTTCAGTGAACACTTAGTAAACCAGTGCACCAGAAGGCAAGACATTTCCTGACAAAGGGTTAGGATTAAGAGGTTGCAATATTACAGTCAATTTAAAAGTCCCTATATAAATTGTGGTTAGGTATAGTACATTATACTGTATAAATAATACAATGGTCCTAAAACAGCTCAGATTAGCTTTAACTTTCACTATATTTATACAGTGTATAACCCATTGTCAAAGCAACCACGCTCGTTGTTAAAAACTACTTATCTGATCTAGTATTTTCCAGTAAGGATATGAGTAGGCTGATCAAAGGGTTCCATAGCAACAACAAATACATTGTAGCATTACAAACAATTGGTTAGTTTAGATACAGAAATTGTCAGATAACTTTCATAATTTAGGCAAGAGAGGTTCAGGACAAGGAACTCATCCCAAACCAGAAGAGCTTGGAAATTCCAACCTACTCCACAGGATGTAGCACAGAACGGATCACTTGAGCAGCAAGCTCACAGAGTACACACTGTATTTTAATTTTAACGTGCCAAGTATGCACAACACTGAATCTACCCTTTACCACATTATAGACAGAATTTTATTCATGACCAACATATACCCACTGGTGTATGTATCATTGTGCATCATTAAATAAATGTGTTGTAAATGTAATGTTCTTGTTCGAAGTCAAAAAGAAATATAAAGTGAACTGGTGGAAGAGGGGTCATTGCGGATAGCTAGCTAACAAGCTCCTGTAAGCGGCCGGCTTTCTGCAGTGATTCTTTGTAAGGCAGATTCCTGGTCCTTTGAGCCGGATACATCTCCATAGCGACAGAGAGAGAGAGAGACTAGACCTGCTCAACCACTGCACAGGACGGCCAAGAGAAGACGCAACTCAAAAGTCAGACAGAAGTTCTACTCTCCAATTAGTGCACACTTCCTCGCCACGTGGACCGAGACACAGATCAGCTCCACTGCACATGCCTGAGGAGACGCACGTTCAAATACATGAAAAGAACGGTACAACTCTCTCTCTCTGAAAGTCATCTAGTGCAGTCTGCCATAAAGAAAGCACGGACAGCGAGGAGGCAAAGAGCTCTCCCAAGCAAGCCTCACCATTGAGAGCAAGACTGGCCAAGGCGATCGCTGGCACAAGTAGACTTTCCCTACCACTTTCCACCGAGTCCTAACTCTGAACTTTGCACTCCTGACACCAAGAACTCCAAAACTACCATAGTTGGGAATACAGTTGGGAATACCTCATCAGTCAGGAATACATGGTACATTGAACAGCATGGATGAGACTGCCACCACAGGACAGCTCCTTAACAGACTCAGTCAAGCATAAGAGAGCCTTCAGAAGAGGGAGGATCACAAAATTCAAGTCTAAGCTGGAGACAACATGTCTCAGATGCATGGACACAACAGAAATTGACAACCTCAAGGCAGACCCTTTACCAGGAGATACAACTCCATAGGCTCTTCAGCACTACTATGAAACCTTCCTCGAAGAGAAAGGAGCTTCAGTAGGGAGATGACGGATGAAATGCAGGCCCCTGAGGAAGAGGATGTGCATATGTAAGCTATTTGAGACGAGCAGAACTGTTGAAGGAAAAATACGCTCTTTACCAGACTCAGATACTGTAACAGCCGATTATGAGGAAGTTGACAGCACTGATACTTCAACATGTCATCTCAAATTGAGCGAGGATCTTCTTAAGAAGATGCAGAGGATGTTGCGAGGGGACGAGGAGTTAGAGGAGCTAGCTCGGAAGGTCAAAGAACAACAGTCCCTTGCCTCGTCCACCGAGCATTGACAGAGTCAGGAGGAAGGAGAAAAGAAGGCGTCACAAGTCACTCTCCACCCCCAGCTCCAAGTCAAGGAGGCTCGAGGTTCGATGCTGATATGCCAACATTCTTTGGTCAGCTCATCAACTGGCAGCCATTTTTTAGTCCAGTTCGATTCAACCCTCAATAGCCAGGAGAACCAATGCCTACTCCTCATGGCTATGATGAATGAGGAGGCCAAGCACATCGTCCTCCTTCACAGCCAAGGGGAGGATGGCTACAGCAAAGCCATTCAAGCCCTCATCTACGGGACCCCTATCATTAGATTATTACATCTAAAAAATGATGTGTGGTAGTTTGTCTAACACGAAATTTTTTACATGTCAAAAGATCTAAACGTTAGCAGGCAGATGAAAATATAACCATGATGCAGTTAAGACACTGCCATTGTGAGCAGTGTTCTCTGAGTCCACATTAATTATGATGAAGTAGTAGCTCATAAAATTAAGACTCCAATTCGTTGTTGCTGTGTGAACTTTTTATGACGGGTGTCTATACACGTAACTATGGTAACGTACTTGACCGAAATCGATACAGTGTGTGCATGCTCAGTGCTCACCTGAACTTTTCTCCTTACAAAAAAAGGCTAACGTATGAAGATGAAAAGTATATCTGGTAAAATGACCACACCCTATTGTAGACATTCACCCTTAGTATATGTATTAGGGTATTCTTGCACCCGTGCCACTCACTCACCAGAGACTTGTGCACATCTTCAATGTTGCCACCTCGAGCTACACACACACACACATACACACACATACATGTGTACGTATATACACTAGTTACTACTACATAGTGATTCTTTTACTCACCTTGAAATTCCCAGTATGGCATCTTCAGAATATTCTTAAGTTCCGCACACACAACACAAACAAACACACACACGCACACACACGTGTATGCATACACACACCAACAAGAGGAAAATGAAGCCATAAACAGCAGAAGAATAACATACCCTAACATATCCTAGTGGAGAATCACTCCACATGAACTTTGACTCTATCATACATATCATTATCATTATTTAACAATTATTATATTTTGACGTTAGAGTCAAGCACCCAATCACCTGCAGTAGGGTCTGATGTTTGTCAAGTCACTCCAATGTGTTGTGTATTGGACAGTTAGATAATTACGTCATTAGTTACAAAGTCATATTTAAACATTTTATCTGTCTTAGTAACCAATATTATAACAACTTAAAAAAAGTTTAGGTAAAGCTGGGTGCAGCTGGTGTCATGCGTGGCAGACATGCAGTGTGAAGACCTGGCTTCCCGGTTCCCATAGACACAACCCTTCAATTGTTTACACACATATACCAGTTGGAGGAACTTCCGAGAACGTTGAAATCATTATTTGTGTGTGAGGAGGAAGCCCCTTGCAAGGAAATGAGCTCACTCTCTATTATGCAATCAGTACACCACTAGCTCTAGCAGTACCGAGCCCTAAAATATAAATTTAATTGATTTTGTGAGGTGTAGGGAAGTAAGTGCCACCACAATTTTGTTGGTCAATTGTAACATCCTAAAAACAACTGGGCTGTATCAGCAATATATAATTATAGTATACTATATTAAGTAAATATACTATATTTTCTATATTATAATATATATTTATTGCAGCTTTGATATTTTTACTTGAATATTTCCGCATCACGCGAGCGTTCTGTATTCTCCCATATTGTACGGTTTATATTGTACGCTCCTTGTAGCGCGCGCGTAGCGAGTAAAATCAATGAAAATTGTATTGTAACCGGTTGAGAAAAATTTCAAAGAAGCAATAAATCACTTATCACACTCGTCGTACAATATGGGAATGATATTTTACTCTCACGCCACATTTTCACTCGCCTTTGGCTCGTGAAAATATTTTGCGTACTCGTAAAATATTTTCCCATATTGTACTCTGACTCGTGCTATAAGTATTATATATATATATTATATATATGTGACCGTCTACAGGAAAACCGGGCACAACGCGGCACCCTTCGAAAATTTTTTTTTTGCACTTACAGAGTTGTTGGTGTCCAGATATTGAGCTCTCCAAGTTTTATCGTCGTAGCTGAAGTCGTTCCCACTATAATAGACCTAACCGTTCCCTTCCGTCTGCTTGAAACAATACATTTTTAAGAAATCTATCGATCTTTTCTCGATATTTACGCACGCCGCGTTGTGCCCGGTTTTCCTGTAGACGGTCACACATATATAATTTTTTTTTCTTCCCTCGATGCAATCATACTGCTTGGGACATCAACAAGAAATAACTGTGTGCTCACCATTAGTACGAACTCACGCTGCAGCTTCTTGGCTTTTCTCGAGCTTAATGCTCATACAGTGTCACTCATTCAATTTGTGTTGTCAAGATGTTGGTATACTTCAACAAATTAAACTAAAAGAAAGACTTTACGCAATAATTAGCAGTAGTCTTGTTACAATTCCTTCTTTAGTGTATCTTTCTTGTCACTGAAAATTCCCATACTTGATTTAAGCACCATTGATTAAAAAAAAAAATCCAAAATTAAAATAATAATAATAAAAATACTTTCGGGACATTTCATGCAATGAGTGTTACAGGGCATTTGGTAGTAATCAAATTTCATACGAACTCACACACACATGCATAATGTTTATAGTCATTGGGGCATAAAGCTTATCGGAAAAACAACAACAAATATGAAACAATGCCATCACAAGAGACAGTTCTCAAAATTTATCAAAATAAAAATGTTCCTTTTACCACTGAACGGAGACAACCCTTGTGCCTCAAACACATAAATGAACATATGTACAATACTGTACTCCTTTTTCGATTTATTTTTTTTCCTTTCCTTTTTTCGTTTTTTCCCCCTGAAAATTTTCTTGTAATAGAAGCAGTCCCTTAAGTTATCTATCTAAATTTAACAGTTGGGGAAATTAAATTAAAATAACATCACCTGGCACACGAAACTGACACCTGCATTACAGTGTTAAGGACATTCCAATGCCCGGTCCTCCAATCACCAGGCTAATTGTCAATGTTCACAGCATCTTAAAAAATTCTTCTCTAGTGTTTTACTATCAGTTGCCAAAGAACTCATCATAACGCGAGCCAACAAAAGAGGAAAAACGAAGACAGTAGTCATGTCAACTACTTCCTTATTAGTGGAAACATTGAGGCAATATTTTTAATTATAAAGAAAAAAAAATTCACCCAAAAAGTTAGGCTTTGTCTAGAAATTGTGTCCATTTTTTTTTGTTGTGAATTTTATTTCATCTTACCTATCGCAAATGAACACCTGCCACACCCTCCCTTTCTCTTCCACTAGCAGACAGGTGTGCTAAGAAGCAAAAATTAGTAACACACTCTTTCTAATAATGAATTTACAGACTTCCAGATTCACAAAACAAACAATCAACCTAACAGCTAATAAGACTATGAATCAGGCAATGGTCGCCATTTCTGCACACACAGCAGAGCAGCTGTTTTCGATTCATTCTACATCTTAAACATGTACAGTAGACCCTCAGTTATCCGAACCCCGTTTATCCGAACTCTCACTAATCTGAACACCATTTTTGGGAATTATAATGATATTCATTGGAAGTTTGCTGTGCATTAAATAGATAAGAGATTAAGACCCCATTCAAAATGAATATCCGAACATTTCAAATATCTGAACAACCCTCGGTCCTGAGGTGTTCGGATAACTGAGGGTCTACTGCATTACCAGCACAGAGAACAGCACTGTGTAAAATGGGAGAAGAAAGGAACCATGTCAGCCATTTATGATTTGGTCAACAATAGGGTAGTTTTAGGCTCGCTCGCCATCTGTGCTCAAGCAAATCACTAGTTTAGTATATTTTTTATCTTGCATGTAAACTGTTGCCACACCCCCTCCTTCATTGCCTTGTGATTACCTTGAACATATGAAGTCCATATCAAAAGAGAAGCAGACAGGGCAGGTGTGCTACGAAGAAAATTTACTAACATCTCCAAAATAATGAATTCACAGACTTGCCAGTTTTAAAAATCAATCAATCAACCAAATAGCTAAAAAGACATATAAAACCAGGTAATGTCTGCCAGTTCTTTTCCACTCTCTTTCTATATCTTCAACATGTACTATGAGCACCAGCTAGAACAGCACAGGTGTAAAATGGGAGAAGAAAGAACCACGTCAGTTTTTTCTTCTGTTTATGATTATTGGTCACATGTACGATTACTTTGTTGATGTTTTTTTTTTTGCTTTTCTATTTAAAGCAAGACCCCTTTTATTCTTAATTTCCCAAGAGATAAATGAAATCCTTCATTGCCCACTCTTTCTTCAGAAACTTACACAATTGTAAATTTCTACAACAGTTCTCACACTAATAGCTCCACGCCTCTGACGGCGCACTTCAACTCACAGTAGCGGTGACATGTGCAGGCGTGTCTTGCGCTTACCCTCCTTGATGACGACGACTCCTTAATTAGCACTTGAAGCATAGCACTGAAAGATGAAAGGTCCAAAATCACACCTAGTGACAAGTAATTAGCAATACTTGGGTACTAACTGTCGAGCCAAATGTCTTACTTACTGCGAGCTCTCAGAAGAGTAAACATAAACAAGTTCAAGTTTGAAGCACATTTAACGTTCACTAGAGCCACACTTTCAACAGTCTATATAGCTACAATGATAAGGAAGTAAATGAAGTTCTAATGAAACACAAGGGACGATGGCTGATACGACGGTAAGGATGCAAAGTCATAGATGTGTGTTAGCAGTAATTCACAGCTAATCAGTATGGATCATGTCCCTCTCGCCTAACCACTCCCATATGCAAATTAGAGCAACGCCCCCTTACCTACCTACTCCAATGTAACACTGAGCCATGCCCCTCTCCCCTATCCACTCCTTAAACTATAAAAATACTAATCCCTCACTCCTTCCCTTAACTTACCTTAGGAATGCTCTTCTTGTATTGCTCTAACTCATTCTTGAGTAACCTCTTGGCATCTCTTTCAAAAGCCTTACCATACTGCTTGACTTTCTTGGGCGCTGCAGAATAAAACATGATATTCAAAGCAAGTGCCAATGCTGTAATTACAGCTGTAAACACAGGGGCAAAAGTCGTTAACTGACGAAATGGGATTTGCATTGTCAATAAAAAACTGCGACTTTGATGAACAATACTACAACCACACACGCACAGTCGCCATGACAACCCAACTCTTCAAACTGGGCTGCAGGTTGCAAGCAAGTTTCACAATGAGGCATTTCAGGCAATTCATTAAAAAAAAAAAAAAAAGGAAATTAATGACCTTATACATAAGTAAATCGAATGCAAGCGTTCGTGTTAAATCAAACAAGTCATACAGTATGTTTCCTTCTAACTTGTAGATGTAGTATTGACATCTCCCAAACCATAAACAATAATATTTGCGATAGTGAACTGTGCCCAATAACTGTAGCCCCACAGGAAATGCATTTCCTATTGCGCTGGGTCATTACATCCCCCGGAGAGAGCTATAAATAAAGCTGTTGTATCAACAGGCTATAAAGTAGTTATAAACAACAACAACAACAACAAACAAAAAACAAAAAAAAAGGTTTAAATTGCAATTCACAAGCCCACGCCACTCGGGCTTCACCCTCATATCTCAGGATTTGTAAATCACATACAAACCTCACTATTGGTTGATAACTATTACGACTAAATGGAAAGAACAGTCTTTTAGGCGTCATTTGATTACTGTATATTGCACATCTAGCTTTAATATTGTATTTTTTATGTTATAATTATAAACCAAAATTGAGGTTTGTATGCGATTTATAAATCGCAATACAAACCTAATGATTTTGGTTTATAACTATTTTATAGCCTGCGGACATAGTTACCTGGTAACGTTTGCGTTCTTAGTAACCCTTTTCAGGAATGGAAACGAGCCGGAAAAGAGGGTCTGCTGATGGCGCCACCATTGTCGACAGTCGCTGTAAAAAACAGCGGTTTGATGTTAAGACCACCGAAGAGATCAATAAAATGTCCATTAAAAGGGTTCCTAAAACTACAACCTATTCCACTCAATGGGCTATGAACAATTTTGATTGTTGGAGACTAGTCAGAAACAGTCGTTCTGTAGACAAAAAAGTTCCTGAAAACTTGTTCATTAATGGAAATGAGGAGGAAGTAAATTTCTGGCTGATGCGGCATGTATTAGAAACTAGGAAAGGCAACAGTGAATTGTTTCCACCAAAAACCATTTATCTGCTACTATCTGGTATACTGCGCCACGCTCGCCAGGTCAATACCCACGCTCCGAACTTTCTGGACAAGAACAATGTTAAGTTCCAGTCCCTTCATGCTGTGTTGGACAATTTGTTCAAAGAATTGCAAAAGGATGGTGTTGCACAAGACACGAAACATGCTGAAATCATTTCCAAAGAGGACGAAATCAAATTGTGGGAGACAACAGTCATCAGGACAGAAAATCCCAAAGCACTTCTTCGAGCCGTTTTTTAAAAATCTTAATGGAAAAAACTTCTGCTTAGGAGGAGCCCAAGAACACCGTAACCGGAAACTATCTCAGATAGTTAAATGTACCTCCCCTTCTTTGCACTGCCTATATCTAGAAAATTCATCAAAAAACAATCCTGGAGGTCTAGCCCACTTCAAGCAAGAAGCCAAACGTGTTCCAATTTATTCAAATTTAAAAGCAGGTGACGAAGTGCCACATTCATATTTTGGACTTATATTTCAGTAAGCTTCTTCCAGATGCTTGGAAGAAAGATTATTTCTATGCCCGACCATTGCCTAACGTCCCTAGTGACCCCGATAAGCCTTGGTTCTCACCTGTACCAGTGGGAAAAAATATGCTGGCTACCATGTTAATTAACCCTTTAAATACCATAGGGGGACAAAATGACCCGAAAAATCAATCTCTCTTCTGAGCATGCCCAGTAAAAACCAGCTCATTCAAATATTGCGTAAATCTGCATATTCAGGTAGTGTGCATTTAAAGGAATCGAATGAGCTATAGAGAAGTATAGGTTATGATCGGAAGTTTTTGAGTTATGGCTAATCGAAATTTATCTGTTGCTGAAGTCTTAGATATGTTAGATGATGTCCAGGATGAAGGCTTAGACCACTACCAGCACGAACTAGAGCAGGAAAGTGATGGTGAATCACCTGCTATTGGCGACTACATGGATGAAGACGGTCAACAGGTTCTTGTGGACTCTGATTTACTTCACCCTAGTGTCACAACAGTGTTGAGAAGGAGCAATGAAGATGTCTTACCTTGTGAAATGGACTTGCTGCTGCTGTGTGATGCTGAACTCAGAGATGAAGATGATGTTAGCGAGAGTGACACTAGTTCTTTTATGGAGGATGAGCCCTGCTTCGATATAAGCGAGCATAGGTCAGAATTTAGTAGCAGCAGTACGAGCAGTGAGTCAGAATTTAGTAGCAGCAGTACGAGCAGTGAGTCTGAGAGTTCAGAACCTGAAACTGAAAGACAAGGTCGAGGAAGGGGTCGAGGGGGGCAGGGGAGTCGAGGACGGGGATGAGCAAGGAGTCGAGGAAGGGGTCAAGTGCATGGACCAGAACCTGAAGACCGATCTAGTGGACAGAATGAGAGCCAAGATGAGCGGAGTGATCAGTCGGAGTCTGAACAAAGGAATGCAAAATGGAAATGGAGTTCCAGCAAACCGCAAGTTCCAAATAATACAATTGCTTATACTGATAATCACGGCCCAAAAGGTGACTCCCTAAATAGCATTACACCTTTGGATTTTTTTTCAGTTGTTTCTGGATGATGGTATGATTGATCTCTTTGTTAGAGAGACTAACAGGTACGCATGTCAACAACGCTTAGAGTACAATCATCTTTCTCCCTGGTCAGATGTTACTCGTGAAGAAATGCTAGCCTTTATAAGCCTGAATATTGGCATGGGCATCATTTCCCTTCCATCTATAAGAGATTATTGGTCTAGAGAACCACTACTTGCCCATCCATGGTTTGGTACTGTCTTGTCAATGAATAGATTCCAACAAATCTTACGTTATTTTCACATGGTGGATAATTTTACAGCCCCAGACAATACATCACCTGGCTATGACAAACTGTGGAAAATTAGGCCGTCGATAGACCATATCAATCAAGTTTCGCAAGCTAATTTTACTCTTGGCAAGAATGTGTCTGTTGACAAAAGTATGATTGGTATGAAGGCCAGAATATCTTTTCTCCAATACTTGCCAAAAAAAGCTACCAAATGGGGGGTGAAGGTGTGGGTTCTCAGTGACTCTACTACTAGCTATATTTACAATTTCAAAATTTACACTGGTAAGGATGGAGACTCTATCTCTAATGGCCTGGCTTATAATGTGGTATACGAACTGATTGCTGGTTGTAAGAATAAGGGCCACTACCTTTATGTGGACAATTTTCACACGAGTCCTAAACTGTTTGATGATCTTTTGAGGGATGGAACATTTGTTCTGGTACAGTACGTAGTAATCGCAGGAATTTCCCTAAGGAATTGAAGCGTCAAAAGGGAGAAAAGTCTAGTAGGGGTGATATGAAAGTATGATTCAATTACTGCAGTACGCTGGTTTGACAAAAGAGATGTGACAATGCTATCTGCTATCTTTCAGGATGAAACAACTATGGTTGATCGGCGTTCTGGCCACTCAGTTTTGTCTGTTACATGCCCTAAAATAGTACAAGATTACAATGCATTCATGGGTGGGGCGGATGCTGCTGACCAGCCTATGATGTACTACAGCTGTGGGCGCAGGGGCATGAAGTACTGGAGACGCATCACTTGGAGATTACTGGATCAGGTTGTCCTGAACTCCCATGTACTCTACAATCTAATCTAAACGCAGAGGTGTAAAACTCTGATTTCACAAAAGGAATATCGTATTACCTTGTGTTATGCTTTGTCGGCTCCGATGAATTTGATGGTACGTGGTCCTGGACGTTCTCCTAGAGTACGATTAGTCGGCTAAAGGGAAAGCACTTTGCTACTAACAAGCAACCAAGAAAACGCTGTATGGTATGTTCAAAGAAAAAAAACACCAGCAGGCAAAGTGTAAGATACAAAAACCATAGTTACTATAGTAAATGTGATGTTTATGCAAAGGTCAATGTTTCAAACGCTTCCATACTTTGGTCAAGTATTGAGCATTACCATCTTCATTGCATTGAAAACTATATCATCGGTCGGTGTGTTGTGCACTTCCTGTCAGACCAACCAGCATCAAAACATTGTGTGACTGTAATTAAATTTTCTGGGGAAAAAATTCAATTTAGAGTACTGGATTATTTTGACCCAAAACGCAATAAATTTATTTCGGGATTTAAAACATGTGCAGCGAAGCCCAGATAGATGGTAGAAAAACCAACCACTCACTGCGTGCCATAGGAGCTTCAGAATTATTTCAAGCTGGCGTACCAGAAAAAATTATTAAAGAGCGGACAGGACACCACTCTTTAGAAGCACTGCGAACATATGAGCGAACTACCACAGAACAGCACCAAGCAATATCTGGTGTTTTATCGGCTGAGAAAAAAATAACATTTCAACAAGCTTTACACTCAAAGTATATCGCAACAGCACTCCATTCCTATACATATTCAACATCGAGTGAGACTGCTGAACCAGCTCGAACCATACTTCTGGTTGTGTGTTCCAGAAGGTGGGAAGTTTCAGACAAACAACGCTGGCTTCGGCCATGGTCCCAGAACCGTCCAGGACACGCGTCGAGGTCACCAATTGTAGCAGTTCGATTGAGATTCTTTAAATCATACAAGCCTGAATGTGTTTGCAGGACTGGGTGCTATTTATAGTGATGGTGTGTATGCAATCTACTAATGGATATTGAGGAATGTTGTGTTGTGTGTTAGCTAATGAAGATGATCTAAGTGGATAAGTGCTATATGTAATGAAAGTGTTCGTTGCTCATTCCCTGTTGTCACTAGGTCCGATGGCATCGTGTCAAACCTACCACAACTGCACTTTCAATTTTAACAACAGTGACACAACAAAAACAAAGCAAAGAGAATAAAGAAGAAACTACTAGCTAATAGCTAGTTCATTATTTCATCAACATTTAACTTTTCAACTCTAGCTACTGATCATTTTACATTATTACTAATCAAATTTTACATCCAAGTTCTTAATTTAGTCCATGAGCCAGAGGCCCAAATTATGGTAATCGGTACCATATTGGGGGAATAATCCTCATAGCATTTTTTATGAAGGTACATACCTCTGGAAGTGGAAAATGCATGATAGCATCACAGCCATGGTAGCTTGTGGTTTTTATCACCCATTTTGTAGCCCCACCCATAATTTTCCATGAAATGGCAAGTATATTATTTTCAGACTTTGTGTGTAGTATGTTTATTAGCATACTTAATGTTATTTCGAGCATGAGGAGGGTTTTCATGCATGATTCAATCTTGTGGTCACTTAGCCACACCCCCATCATCATTATGGCAATAACGAGTAGGGATCTAGTTGCTGCTGAGGCCCACTACCACACATCTTGCTATAAGAACTACACAAGAGTAATAAAGAAGGCATCTAAGGATGATGATGATGAGAGAGTGAGTGAAAATGATATACTTATCAAATAGTAGAAAGACAAGCTTTTGCTGATCTTTTTGAGCATATTCGAACTGTTGTAATTCCAAACAAGAAAATTGTGCCTGTCAGTTCTTTGACAACAAAACTAGAATCATCTATGATATCTGGTGGAGACAGAGTCATCCGTGATTCAACACGGAAGCACATTCGGCGGAGACTAGAATCAGAGCTAGCAAATTCTATTCAAATCTATCCTGATGACAAGGGAAAGCTGTTGATGGTTCCCGACAGTGTACAACTACATGATGCTGTTTTAGAAATCCAGAGTTTGCGTAAGGAATTTGGATTTTGGAAAGGCAAAGTAACTGATCTTACAAAGATTACCGATCAAGTGTCATGCCAGGCATGCTGCAGATGAGGGATATCATATTATAGTGATCTGCTCAGAAGACACAGATGTCTTTGTGATGTCCTTGGCATTTCATGACAAGATAGGAGCTTCCCTGTTTCAAAAATGTGGCACTAAAGCCAGGAGGAGAGTTGTTGACATCGAGTAAAGTTGCTGCCACTGTTGGTATGAGAGTGTGCAGGGCTCTCATTGGCATGCACGCATTCACTGGATGTGATACTGTCAGTGCCTTTGTTGGCAGAGGGAAAACAAAGGCTCTGAAACTCCTGATCAGCCATGTGGACTACCAAGATACTTTCTTGAAGTTGGATCAAGAGTGGGTGCTTTCTCAGGAACTTGTTGATAAACTGGAAACATTCACTTGCCTTCTCTATGCCCCCAAATTGTCGTCTACTAGAATTAATGAACTTAGGTGTCACTTATTCTGTGCCAAGAAAGGTGAAATCGAGAGTCATCAGCTTCCACCATGCAGGGACTGCTTCCTACACATGCTCTCAGAGCTAACTACCAGGCTGGAATTTGGCAGAGATGTCTACAGCAGGATCCGCAAGTGCCGAGTCCTGTAGGTCATGGGTGGAAGTTGGATAAGCAGGGGTCAGATGAGCAGCTTGTTATCCACTGGATGGATGGTCAACCTGCACCTCAAGCCATTCTAGACTTACTTGCATGTACCTATGCAAGGAAATGTGAGCTGCCCAGGTGTGAGTGTATGGCAAAAATGGGCTCAAGTGTACTGATATGTGCAGATTACCATACTGTGACAACCAGCCAAACGAACAAGAGAGTGAAGAAAGTGCGGGCGACTTTGAACTAGAAGATTAAAACATCTATTTATTACTTTTACTGTGTTTATTATATGTACATGCAGTGCTCTGATATGTTCTAAAAAAAATATTTTTGAATCTTGCTACAAAGCTACATACTGTACTCGCAAGATAAATAATATTTCCACACATACCTATGTAAACTGTATAGAATATGTTGGAAATATATGATTGGGATTTTAATTTGCTACTTATTTCATGAAAGCTACCACTATTTCAATGCTATCATGCATTTTCTATCTATATAGAAGTAGACAGTCCCAAAAAGTGCTGTGAGCATTATTCCCCCCAAATGGTACCGACCGAACCCCCTGGCTCATGGACTACTTACTATATTAAGACTCCAAACATAAACAACGAGCAGAGTACAGCGTTAGCTATCTTAGTAATTGTGCCTTCCATCATAATTATGGTTGCTATGAACTATATCAGACTTTTCCCCGCTAATACATTTTCTTATGAGCATACCAGACTGTATCCGATTTATAGTTCTTAACGACAAGCGCGGTCGCTCCGGTAACGTGGGCTATAAGATTTTTTTAAAGTAATCGATTCCGCTTCCTGCGGGGCCACATTAAAGAAAATTACTTGTAAAGTGTAGGTTGTGAGTGCCAAAAATCCAATGAAGTGAGCAAAAATGGAATTTGAACATGGTCACACCCAGTAGAGAATCTCACGACTCATCTGTCACCTACGTACGTCTGTCTGGACTCATCTGTTGCCTAGGTACATATGTCTGGACGCATTTTTATAACTCTGACGGTGTGAACAAGCGAATGGGTCAAGCAAACGGTATCCAGTTGGAATTTTTAACTATTTATTTCAAATTACTTGATCCAGATTGTCAACATGTTTGTGATACTTCACCAGCTGTTAGTACGTAGATGGATCCTTTCCTCTTTTTTTTTTTTTAAAGCAAACAATTAACAAGTGATTAACAAATGATTAGGGCAATCATTACCACCCACTAAACAATTCCAGTAGTACCCACATCAAGTAGTGTGTGATGAAAATTACCTAGTAAAGTGTAGATTGTGATCATTTCATGGAAATGCTAAACTTGTTAAGTTACAAAAAGTGATTTCTTTGACATCTAGGACCAAAGGGATTACAGGTTCCTTCCTCTGCATTAAGAAAATTCCGACTTTATGCGAAAGAATGAGCGTTTGAAGCCCTGGTCCAGATACCTTAATTAGCATTAAATCCTTTACTAATTTGGAAACCTTAAGAATACTTGATTCATAAAACGTTCACATTTTACATATCTGGAAACCTTGACCAGGCTCTGGTACTCACTGAAAATACTTTAAATCTGGCGTAAATGGAATTCATGCAAGTCATCAGAAATAATATCAGATGACAGAATATCCCCATGGTAAATAGGCTTAACAAGCATATCAGACAAACCAGGTCAAATGAAATTCATGCAAGTCATCAGAAATAATACCAGGTGACAGAATATCTCCATGGTAACATGCTCGTGCAGTGTTTAACAAGAATGTGTGACAGATATCTGATGGATGTGAATCCACAAGCCATAATAAGACATTGTAAAGTCATTAGGAGGAGGGTGACTTCGAGCTCCCAGATTTATTCTCTAACAACAGAAGACACAGCCAATCATCACTCAGTTGGTGGATATGATATTCCATAGGCTCGTGCAGTGGTTTAACCCTTTGCGGACGAACGCGGGCGAGCAATTATGTAATTAAATACGTGCACGCCGTAAAACCAATTAGTTGCCTGAGACGGCATTTTACCAGTGGAGTTCGACACGTGGAAAAAGAAAACGGGCGAGTGTTTCTTTTGTGTTAGGCCTCAAATAATCTGCCTCTAGCGTTGTAGCTATGGTAATTTGTTAGTATATAGTCTATAGAGTTGTTTTGAATACAAACTTAGTCGGAATTATCGAGGAGGCCATAGTTTGTTAGCTATTTTTTTAGTGTATATTTATGAAAGGAGAAATCACACCCAAGTGTTAAGTTCTAGTTTTAGTTTGCTTATTTCTAGCTACTTTAGGCCTTTACTTCTAGCACTTAATAATTCTTCAAACAGTATATCATTATTTTCTACAGCATATTCATCACCACTTTCACTTGTCACACTATCATCATAGCAGTCACTATTGCTATCCTCATCAGACATTACCTTCAAAACATCCTCAGCAGAATAGAACATAGCCATATTGCTACAGAAGTAAATAGCAGATACTGAACGTTTTAGCACGCTACGTGTTCTGTAACTGTAATAACAGAGCTGGAAAGAGCTTGTCACGAATCCGTGACAGCCGTATTCTCTTGACGCACCCGGTGTGTCACAGATTTGTGACCATCGTACGCGCGCGCGTTAAGTTACGGCGGTCACGAATTCGTGACGATCGTACGCAAAGGGTTAACAAGCATGTCAGACAAATCAGGTCAGATGAAATTCATGCAAGTCATCAGAAATAATACCAGGTGACAGAATATCTCCATGGTAACAGGCTCGTGCAGCGGTTAACAAGAATGTCGGACAGACGCCGAATGAATGTGAATCCACAAGCCACAAAAGTGTTAGTTTACGACAGCTGCACAGCGCCTAACTAATTTAGAATGTAGCGACTGCTTCTAACAAAGCAATCAGTGGGACACTAAGCACAAGCGGTAGGACACTAAGCTAATAGTGTCCCTCTCTGAAGGACCTAAGCAGTTTAAGACATGTTCTAAGACATTTTAAAGTCATCAGGAGGAAAATATCTTCGAGTCCCCCCCCCCCCCCCCCTGACAACAGAAGATATTGCTAGAAGATATAGCTTAACCATTGGAATGCAATTATAAAACAAAAATGCCCTTAATTAACCACACCCAAAATTTAAGAACCTCTCTATCCACACTAATCACTTAATGTTTCCCAGTAAGCTTACTCAAACATAATTTCTCCTCCACCATTCTCTCTTCTTGTTCCCAAGAGATGACTACGGCACATTGCCTCACAAACGAGGCCCATCTTGACACCTGCAAGTGCCCCACCCTGGCATGCCAATTACCGAATGTGCATGTATACATTACACTGTGACGTAGACAGAGTGGGGCAACCCGTTGTATTGTGTCTCTAGGCTGTAGAAAACGCTAAGTTTTAATTGGACGGTTCACTTATTCACCTCCTAGGAGGTGGGTATGAAATGTATTCACTGCGAATCGAGCAATTAGACTGGACAGTTTGAACGTATCATGGTACAAACATTGTAAAAATGTTAAGTCACCTGAAAAAATTTTTTTTCTTCTTAACTGGCTCTGTTCTGTCTTTTTAACTGGCAAATATATCTTAAACCTAAAATGTATATTTTTAAAATCATTTCTGTAAAACGGTAAAGTAGCTCGTAGAACCAGTTTCCGCTGGGAGCAATGACTCCACTATCATTTCCTACAACCATCACATACAGCAGACAGAGGGAGACTGTCTGTGCTTGCCACAAGGCTTGATTTCAATAGAGACATCCATTCATCACCTTGTACGTGAAAAGGTCTGTTTGAAAGACTCCAAAAGAGAAGGGAGATGGAACATTTGTAACTTGTATTCTATACAAAAGCAAGTGTAGTTAGAATTGCCATAAACTCTGCACATGCCCGTAGCTGAAAGTCCGGAAATTACTTTAAAATATAATTTTTGCAAGACCGGCTAGCCTGATTACATCTAGCTCAGCCATACCTTCAGGGTACATGCCCCTATGAATATCATTAACACCACACATTCAATTGTGCCACTCCCCATACATCAACCTGTTGCCAGGATACTCTCAAATTGTACCTCAGTAATGGCAGAAATCGCTGGCTTCCTCACACCAGTGCACAACTAGTTCAACAAGCACTTCAAATTCTGTCAAAATAAAACTAGAAATAAGTCCAGGTCTCACAAAGTCAGAACTGCCTTCTTTCTGGCGGCCACTGCACCGATCCTCCAATCTGTAGTATTGGTTACAACGTCACCAAACTATCTTGTTAGATAAAGATAATCAAAATTATGGGCAAAATTAAGATCTTGAAAATAGGAGTACTAACGACAAAGATTGCGACTGTAAAAGATCACATTCATCTTATGGCTAAATAAATGTGTTCTTATTGGTAGAGTCTCAAGAGTCAGACAACAATCACTTATCTTATCAGACATTGACCAAACCCTCAAAAACATGTTGGACAATTGTCTTGCCCGACTCGTTTAACACGTCATGTCCTCATGCACCAACATCATGTCCCGCACATGCCTAATTAATGTGAACATAAGCTGGTTACCAAAACAAAAAAAAAACAAAAAAAAACAACAACAACAAAAAACAAAAAACAAATACAACAAAAAACAACAAAAAACAAAAACAAAAAAAAACAAAAAAAAAACAGGTTCCTCCCTATTTACCTATAAAAATAAATTATAATAATAGGAAATGTTTCTCTTTTTAACAGCCAATATTTTAATTATAACTTAACCCGACGTTTCGACTTCTTGCCAAAGTCCTCTTCAGGGGTCAACTGGAGTTGAACTCTCCGTGGTGATCAGGGTTTTTTTTAGGGGGGGGCAGGGGGGGGCATTCGCCCCCCCTAGAGGATTTTGTGCCCCCCCTTGAGCATTTGAAATGAAATTTCATTATTCTAAATAGACCTGTGTGACTATGTACTTCATTTTTTTAAATTATTATATCCATTAGTCTAATTATTAGGCAACAAACAATTTTATTTAAGCAAAATATAAGTGTATTTATACAGCAATACGTTTATACAGCAATACATTTATACAGCAATACGTCTAGTCTTTCTGTTCCAAATATCGATTACACTTTCTACAATGTCATCTGGAAGTTCTTCAGGCATTTCTATTGCTATTCTCATCAGGTGAGCGACGACTCCTTAGCCTTGTTTTGATCATCTTCATTTGGGAGAAGCTTCGTTCCACAGATGCTGTCCCAACAGGAATCGAAAGGCACACCTTGGCAAGGTCACTGAGATGGGGAAACATCTGTACAAGCATGCTGTTGGTAGCTAATTCCATCAGCAATTTCGTATTGTCTTCCTTAGGCCGAGTAGTGATGTATCTCCTGAATGTCACCCACTCTGTGCGAATGTCAGAGGAAACTAAAGCTGGCACGGTAAATTCCTCTCCCTCTACTGACTTGGCTGCAAGTTCCTTGCCGTAGTGGTCCTCAAGAACACCAAGGAATTCATCCCCATATGACGACAGATCAGGAGAGTCTTTTTGTGGTAGCTTTGAAGAGTCAAAGATACTAAATGATGCTACAATATCTTGGGAAGAAAATCTCCTCGAAATATTTTCTTTCAAGTCAGTGACGAAGGGTTTAGCCACTTTATCTTGAAAGGAAGTGATAGATTCAGAGTCAATTATTGCGATAGCTTGAAGCTCATCTTGGGCATCTAGTAGCTCCAGCACCCAATTTGCAGCAGGTAACAAAGATTCATGAAGAGTTTGCAGAGTAGAATCAACCAAACCAGAAATAGCGGTCAAGTCGAGCTTTTCTGCTTGAAGACATCTGCTTAGTTTAGCAACTTGGGGCAGCACGAAGTCAAGGAGGTAGATTGCCATCACAGTAGACTTCTTTGATAGAGCTTTGTTGAGCCCCAGTGCTTCTGGCTCATGTGTTTGCTCATAGAAGGTCTCAAGAGCAATCACAATGGAAGCATAGCTCTTTTTCACTGCCTTGACACATTGTTCATGAGCTAACCAACGGGTGTCGGACGGTTTGGTGACCTTCAGTTCAGGTAGGTCAAGCACACGCTGTACACTCTTCAGGTGTTCTGCTCTTTTGGGAGAGTAGTGAAAAAATTTCCATAGAGTGAGCAATGTCTTGTAAACATGCTCAATTCCAGGAGTGTGGTTTGCAGCTTGAACACAAGCAAGTTGGAGTAAGTGGCAATGGCAGTGAACATAGAGAGCTCGAGGAGAATTCTTCTTGAGTCTCGCCTGGACTCCAGTTCTGACTCCAGAAAACGTTGCTGCTCCATCAAACCCCATTCCGACAAGCTTAGTAGGCTGAATACCCTTCTGCTTGAACCAGTCAGTCAAAGTGGTATAGATAGATGCAGCATCAGTTTTTTTCAATGGAATGGTGTCAAAAAAATGTTCAACGGGTTCTCCATTTTCCTCCCAACGAAAACAAAGAGAAAGCTCTTCGATTGTTGATATATCTGTGGATTCGTCAGCCATCACACTATAGAAAGGAGCCTTGCGAAGGCGTTTGAGCTGAGATTCTTCTACCCACAATCCCAGTGCCTCCAGAAAATCGGAAACAGAATCTGTAGAGGTGTAGGTAGCATTTCTTGCAGATTTTTCAGTAAATTGTTTTAAATCATCACCACAAGACACAATCAAATTAACCAGAGCAGCAAAATTGGTGGTGTGAGGAATGTGATTTCGTGCAAGGAAGTGAGTACATCGCAAAAGTGCCTTAATTCCCTTCCTGTTTCTGATCCTCTGCTCTTCTGTGACACTCCGCAGTTGCTCTAAAATGGATACTTCCTTCTTAGTAGCCAGCAATTCAGCTTCGGAACGGCGAATGTGAGTATCACTCTTTGCATGGGCACGCATCTTCTCAACCACTTTTTTCCAATTTTTAAATGGCTTTGTAATCCATGCTCCACCTGTCTTTTGAGAAGGATGATGATCGTACTTTCGACAAGTTTTGCAGAATGCTCCGCGGTAATTTTCATCATATTCTAACCAAAGAAACTGCTTTCCCCACTTTTTGTTGTACTTCCGCTGGCCTGATTTTGTTCTATACTTCGACTTAGCTCTATAGTTAGCCGTGCTGGAAAGACTTCTTTTAGTTGGAGGTGGCTCTAGGCTTTGGCTATCAGAAGACAATGGCTCCTCATCTTCACTGCTACTACTAGTAGATGCTGGTGTAGAAGACTGCTTTGAAGTGCTTGCACTAAAGTAATGCCGAATATCCATCTTCTCAAGACTTCTTGAACTAACTAACTAAGCTACTCAAGCACAGACTTATATAGGCTGACAGGGTTGTGCCAGCATTTGCAAGCACAACTGTTGTGGTTGTGCTTGCAAGTGCTGGCCTGGCAACTGTCTCCAGTTTGTGTACAGCTATTGCAGGTGCAAACAATCATAAAAAGGTGTCAATATGACATGTCAATTACATTACTTTTCACCCTTTTTTTGCAAGGTCACTGCTATTCAAGCTGGATCATGCAGGCACACACACACTTAAGCAGGCACACACACACTTAAGCAGGCACACACACACTTAAGCAGGCACACACACACTTAAGCAGGCACACACACACTTAAGCAGGCACACACACACTTAAGCAGGCACACACACACTTAAGCAGGCACACACACACTTAAGCAGGCACACACACATTAATAATCAATACAGGCACACACACAATTAATGCATGCACTCTGACACATGCATGCCCCCCCTTGCTAACAAAAATCTCTATTTTGCCCCCCCTTAGCAATTTTTCTAAAAAAATCCCTGGTGATATAATAACACAAAGTAAACAGCAAGATTTCTGGAGGGCACGCTTACTGTTTATTATATCCTGGAGGGTGATTTGCACGCAGCATGGACAGCCAGCATCCTGGAAGCTCTAAACCTATGTCTCTATTAATTAAACTTGTTGTTGTCAGGTGTCATCTGTATGTGTAGTGCTTCCCTGATCTTCAACTCACGATTCTTACTGGCTCTGTCTACAACTCGTACCTCTTCCTATTTAATGGGGTGATGCTGCTGCCAAGCATGTTCAGCAATGGCTGAAACCTTCTCATCACCTCTCTTACAAGCATCCTGATGTTCTTTCACCCTCTACTCAAGCCTTCTAGTTGTTTCACCTGTGTATACTTTACCACAACTGCAGGGTATACTGTACACTATGGATGACTCTGTGGTAATAGGTATAGTATCTTTGACTTTAGTAAGATGTGATCTTAGTGTCTTACCCGACTTAAATGCTGTTTTGATGTCAAAGTCTCTACACACTCTCTGACTGCTCTCACTCAATCCTGCTATGTAAGGAATAGTAAGAATCAAACCTTTCTCTTGCTCAGTATTTGTGTAATCTTTAGAAGGTAACTCTTTAGAGCCTGCCCTAATGGTTGCGTTGTCATAACCATTACTTTGAAGTACTTTAAAATACATTAGTTGCTAAATACAGGTGGTTCTTTAAGAGACAGAGTAACTCTTCATATTGAAAATAATATTAAAAAAAATCTGAAATCAATACAATAGCTAGCTTCAAAACATTAATACCCAACCACACACACACACTGGTTGCCACATAAAATTCACACTTTGAGGCAAAAGATTACAGGCCATTGGGTTAATGTAAAGAAATACACTCATCCAATAGTCAGACTATCCCAAAACAGCGAGTCTATAGCTCCTCCATCATCATTTCTCAAAACAACAACAATATCAACAGTGGGTGGCCAAGGTAACTAGTAGATAGTAATCCTTTACTTACACCTAAATAAGGATGTATATCTTTCAATGATTCAGTCATTCTCAGCTGAAATAATTATAATAATAGCAAATTTTTTCTCTTTCTAACAGCCAATATTGTAAACCTGATGTTTCGACTTCTTGCTGAAGTTCTCTTCTGACCTTGGCAAGAAGTGGAACTGCTTCAACTAGCTTTCAAGAAGGCCTAATTTTGAGTTTTGGGTGAAAGTGTTTGTGGGTGTGGCTTAGGTACTGACTCCACCCATGGGGCAATGTTTTAGAGATATTATGTAAATAACACACAAACATACCTTGAACATCAAAGTCCTCCAAATAGTACCGTAGTTTTTCTGCTGATAGCTCCCCACTCTGAGAATCCTCACTTTTACGCCTTGTTCTCGCAGTCTTCTTGGCCGTGGCGCCCTTCTTTCTCGGCATGTCTCCGCGATGACAAAGAGGAGGAGGCCACACTGCCGCAAAATAAACACCCTCCAAGTTTTCCCGCCAAATTCATACCCCGGGGGCGCCTGGCGCGCGCGTTGGGAACGACGCGACGAAAAATTACGACGCCATTAAGAGCTCGTGTACGCCCACATCCTCTGGGAACAGTGGAGGTGTGTGCCTGCGCTGGGATATAAATTGGCTTCCCCCAGCAACAACCTTAGGTGTGAATAAACGGATTTGTGCTCTTCACTTCAGGAATTAGCTATGTACGCCGCGGTAAGCCTCGCTTTGGTAGTCTGTTTTACAGTGAAAAAGGGAGAAACTGCGGAAGGAGCTTTCTCCTACGACGCTCAGGAGCAATGGTCCGGTGAATGCACCACAGGCAGGCAGCAGTCTCCTGTGAATATCGCCACTGCTAATGTGGAGCCTAGCAATACGCTGACTGAATTAAACTTCAACAGCGGGTGGAACACAGCGACTTCGGGGCAGTTTAAGAACTTGGGTACCAATGTGCAGTTCATACCTACCTCAACTACAGCCGCTTTTAGCGTGACCTTTCTGGGAGATTATGACTTGCAGCAGTTCCACATGCACTGGGGTGCCACCAGTGGGACCGGGTCAGAGCACAGGATCAATGGAGGACAGTCTGAAGTGGAGATACACTTTGTGCACTTTAAGAGGGGAGAATCTGACAACTCTCGATCAGACTATGCAGCAGTGATAGGGGTCCTTGCTGACATAGCTGATGAACCAGTCACTGGCATTTGGGCTCAGCTGAGTGTATCAGCTATCCAATCCAACACCTCTTCACCTTTGAATTTGACGGGGCTTGTGTTCAACAACTTGCTTCCCACTAAACGCAGCTATTATTACTACCCCGGCTCCCTGACGACTCCAGGGTGCAATGAAATCGTGAGGTGGTTCGTCCTGAGTGAGAGGATCACAGTTCCGCGGACGTTTGTGGAGCAGCTGAGGACGGTCGAGCAGTCCAATGGAGAACCTCTCACAATCAACTACAGGGATGCTCAACCTCTGAATGGCCGTACTGTTCAGGTTCCAGCGTCTCAAAGCTTCAACAAGCCAGCTCTTTTGGTTCTTTTAGTCACCATCTTTCTCACAGCCTTTCTTTAAATTCAAACTATGATGAACAGTTACTTTGCCGTACCTACTCATAAGTTTTATTTTATTTTTTTGTTTTATTCCTATATAATAAATTTGTTTGAAAATATTTAGATACAGTTAACATAATAGATTAGTTACATGAGTTTTCTCTTTTTTGATGTCTTCTGAAATTGGGGCAATCTTCTACAATCGGGGCAATACCAAAACTTACAACTAGGAAGAGATTTCAAATGTAAAGAGGTTAAATGAAACCATTCAAAGGAACAGTTAGGATTGTCATATCCTATCATATCTCCTTCTGGTCGCTGGCAATAACAATACAGTGCTACAGAGTCAGTATTATTCTGACTGGTGCTACTACCACTTTGCATTTGACATTTTTCACTACCAGGCTCATCTGACTGTTGTCCTTCAGAAGATGACGGCAAAGAAGATTGAATTTGACATGTGGTATTGATGGTTGTCGGCTGAGAGCAGTGTTTTCCGAACAATTCTGTTAGAATTGAGCACTTCAAGGTACTGATCAACCAGAAGTTTTCATTTGGCTATGTTCGCTCCACATACAAGTCATCTTCGGTCCATACAACAAAGTCACAATAGCTCCTTCTCGAACAAAACATGAAATTGCACCTGAAAGTAATTAAATAGCAACTGAAATATCCTGAAGTTCCCCAGTACTACCATACATCAAATATTTTTTGGTTGACTAAAACTAAACTATAATATTTTTAGTCATAAGTATTGTAGTTTAACTAAAAACAAAATTTATGTGGTCAGACAATAACTCAAGCTAAAAGCAAAGCCAGAGAGAGATATCAACTAAAACAAAACATCCATTAAGCATAAAACTATATGGAATATAAGTAACAAATAATTTTTTTTTGTTAAACACTGAATGAAGAAGTTAGTGATCCATTAAACAGTAACATATACATGAAACTAAAATTCATGACAAATAGCTAGTAGTGACTGAAAAACTATGCTAACTAAAATCACGATTGCCATGTAAATATAAACCTCCTACATGCTTTAGTTTCTCCAAATACCTCTCCCTTTCAGCAGAACTTTTGAGAGAAGAAAAGTATCCTCCTAACAACAGCTTTTTTCTGCTTTTGGATTCCATTTTCTTAGCGTGGTTCACGCGGTTGTACTCCAACATGGCCGGCCGGCCGTCCTCACTATTACGTAATTAAAAATTACGTAACTGCAAGGGGGTCTATGACAGCTCACAGGGGATTTACAAAAGTAGTGGTAGTAGTAGTAGTAGTTGCTGCTGATGTTGTTATTGTTGTTGTAGCAGCAGGAGATATTTTAGGAACTTTAAAAATGGTTTTGTTTTCTAAACATTTCATGAAGACATTACCCTCCAAATGTAACAAAATAGATACCTGAAATTCTCAATCTAACCTTCCTAAAGTTCATAGTAGTACAGTGTATTAGTATTAGTTAGTAGTAGTAGTAGTTAGTGGCAGCAGCAACAATATCAACGTTACTGTTAAACAAGACAATCTGAATAAATCGTCATATTTGTTAGAAAGGGGGTGGGGGAAATTGCTGCTGCAAATGCATTATATAGCTCGAGAGCAGTTCAAGAACATTTTATCACTGTTGTAGCTAATTATACCTACTCAGATTGTCTTGTAATTGTGCCTTAAGGGGGTTAGGTTGTTACTGTGGCTTAAGTGAATGGAGCAATGATTGAATGCACAAACAAATACACTTAATAATAACTCGCACAACATGTGCTATTGTGTCTTGCCAGTTTCGTTGATGATGCTTTACCGTCTTTGCCGTGTTTTTTTTTTTAGAAAAAGTTCCCCGCGCGAGTGTTTAAAGGGCATACATACCATCCACACATATATACTAGTGGTGTGTGCTTGAGCACAAATGGCAAGTGAGCCTGATAGTTACATGTAGGTAACAAAAAAATAAGTATTGTTACTATGTTTTAGCTTAGTTCATGCAAACACTATAATAGCTTTTATTTTTCAGCAAACAAATACAAAATTCTCTTACCCAATTTGTTAACTTTTGTAGTATTAAACACCTGCCATTCTGATAATCTCAATTACCAGTAACTCTTGAACAAACTCTCAGCTACAATAAACAAAAAAACCAGTGTTATTATGTAAGCCAATAATGGAATTACTACTTACCTCAATTTCCTGAGTATAGATAACTTCTGTAGTATCAAATTTAAGTTACTTTGACTATCTGAATTACCGTGAATTCTTGACAACAAGCTCTCAGCTACAAAAACAAAAGACAATCAATGTTAGCACACAAATACAAAATTACTTTCTTACCTCATTTTCTTGAGCAGTAGTAACTTCCTTAGTATAAAATTTAAGCCATTCTGACTATTTGAATTTACCAGTCACCTTTGACAACAATCTCTTAGCTACAAAAAAGATAGGACAGAGTTATTTTTGCATATATAGCTAAAAAGTATGGAATTACGTACTTACCTCAGCTTCACTGGAGTAGTAGTAGCTTCCTTAGCATTAACGTTACGGCATTCTGACTACCAATGGCTCTTGACAACAAACAAGCGGCACTCCGTATCCCCCCTAAAACGGCGAAGTTTGGAAATTATGTCTGGAAAAGGGTCTTCAATGCCATAGTAACCGGTCTCAGCAACTTTTTGTGTCTTGAAAAACAAGGGTTTTCCCCGCACGCGCGTTTAAGGGGTATACGTACCATCCATACACACATATATACATACTAGTGGTGTGTTTGAGCACAAATGGCGAACGAGCCTGATAGCTAGTTAGGTAACATAAAACTAAGTATTGTTACTATGTTTTAGCTTAGTTCATGCAAAAACTATAATAGCAGGTGTGACCTTTTATTTCAGCAAACAAATACAAAATCACTCTCTTACCTGATTAATGATAACTTTTATAGTATTAAACATCTGCCATTCTGATAATCTCAATTACCAGTAACTCTTGAACAAACTCTCAGCTACAATAAACAAAAAATCAGTGTTATTATTTTGTAATTTTAGCCAACTAATATGGAATTACTACTTACCTCAATTTCCTGTGTATTGATAACTTCTGTGGTATCAAATTTAAATTACTTTGACTACCTGAATTACCTCGAATTCTTGACAACAAGCTCTCAGCTACAAAAACAAAAGACTATCAATTTTAGCACACAAATACAAAATTACTTTCTTACCTCATTTTCTTGAGCAGTGGTAACTTTTGTAGTACCAAATTTGAGCCATTCTGACTATTTAATATACCAGTCACTGTTGACAACAAGCTCTCAGCGACAAAAAAGTAAGGCCAGAGTTAATTTTTCATATTTAGCTAACAAATATGGAATTACGTACTTACCTCAGCTTCCCTGGAGTAGTAGTAGCTTCCTTAAAGTCTGGAAAAGGGTCTTCAATGCCATAGTAACTGGTCGAATTTCTTGAAAAGCAAACGTTTTCGCAGGAATTTTCTCACACTTCTGCGCTTAAGTATAAAGTAAGGCTTGCTTAATGCTGTAGTTTCAGAATAAACTGGGGTCAAGCCTAAAAAGCCGTGTTTTTTTTGGAGAAAAAGTTCCCCGCGCGAGTGTTTAAAGGGCATACGTACCATCCACACATATATACTAGTGGTGTGCTTGAGCACAAATGGTGAGTGAGCCTGATAGTTAGGTAACATAAAACTAAGTATTGTTACTATGTTTTAGCTTAGTTCATGCAAACACTATAATAGCAGTCATGACCTTTTATTTCAGCAAACAAATACAAAATCACTCTCTCTCCTGATTTGTTAGCTTTTGTATTATTAAACATCTGCCATTCTGATAATCTTAATTACCAGTAACTCTTGAACTAACTCTCAGCTACAATAAACCAAAAATCAGTGTTATTATTTGTAATTTAAGCCAACAAATATGGAATTACTACTTACCTCAATATCTGAATTACCTTGAATTCTTGACAAGCTCTCAGTTACAAAAACAAAAGACAATCAATTTTAGCACACAAATACAAAATTACTTTCTTACCTCATTTTCTTGAGCAGTTGTAACTTCCGTAGTATCAAATTGAAGCCATTCTGACTATTTGAATTACCAGTCACTGTTGACAACAAGCTCTTAGCTACATAAAAGAAAGGCCAGAGTTATTTTTGTATATTTATCTAACAAATATGGAATTACTTACTTACCTCAGCTTCCCTGGAGCAATAGTAGCCTCCTTCAACAATCGGCACTTCGTATCCCCCCTAAAACGGCGAAGTTTTGAAATTAAGTCTGAAAAAGGGTCTTCAATTCCATAATTGGCGAGCGAGCGTAATCGAAAATGGGGGATGTCAGTTTGTTGGCGAGCGAGCGTAGCGAGCGAGACAGTATTAGGGGTGGATAATGCAAAATCGGGTATATGTTATATGTATATATGTATGTGGGATGGTACGTATGCCCCTTAAACGCGCGCGCGGGGAACGTTTTTCTCCAAAAAACACGGTTTTTAAGGCTTGACCCCAGTTTATTCTGAAACTACAGGATTAAGCAAGCCTTACTTTATACTTAAGCTCCAAAGTGTGAGAAAATTCCTGCGAAAATGCTTGCTTTTCAAGAAACAAAAAGTTGATTCGACCGGTTACTATGGCATTGAAGACCCTTTTCCAGACTTAATTTCAAAACTTCGCCGTTTTATGGGGGGGATACGGAGTGCTGGTTGTTGGTTGTCAAGAGCTGTTTGTAGTCAGAATGCCGTAGTATTAATGCTAAGGAAGCTACTACTTCTCGAGGGAAGCTGAGGTAAGTACGTAATTCCATATTTTGTTAGCTAAATATGCAAAATTAACTCTGGCCTTTCTTTTTTGTAGCTAAGAGCTTGTCAACAGTGACTGGTAAATTCAAATAGTCAGATTGGCTCAAATTTGGTACTACAAAAGTTACCACTGCTCAAGAAAATGAGGTAAGAAAGTAATTTTGTATCTGTGTGCTAAAATTGATGGTCTTTTGTTTTTGTAGGTGAGAGCTTGTTGTCAAGAATTCAAGTAATTCAGATGGTCAAAGTAACTTCAATTTGATACTACAGAAGTTATCAATACTCAAGAATGATGTAAGTAGTAATTCCATATTGTTGGCTAAAATTACAAATAATAACACTGGTTTATTTTTTATCGTAGCTGAGAGCTTGTTCAAGAGTTACTGGTGATTGAGATTATCAGAATGGTTGATGTTTGATACTACAAAAGTTACCAT
>WLWD01006286.1_pt1 | contig 50341 bp, 45 predicted proteins | sample 6712731 | NCBI WGS metagenome assembly WLWD01 (sample SAMN12718690, study PRJNA576275) | sponge metagenome | isolation source: marine sponge | host: Mycale hentscheli | place: New Zealand: South Island, Marlborough, Capsize Point | collected 2014-11-01
AAGGCACTTGTTAATATTCTTATCAAATGTATACACATCCATTCTATTCTTCTAGTGGAGAACAATCCACTGCAATGAAAAACCCACTCCCAGATAAAATGGTGAATGAGGGACTTCATTCTATAGAGTACAATTGGCAAGTTTCAATGATGTAAACAACATTTATAAAAGGCATATCTCCCTCCCCCTCCTGCCAATTAAAATATTTTAGCTTGAATGCGACAGAGAGTCAGGTCATCAGTAAAACAAAAGGCAGCAATTTTGGTAGGTGACTCGAACATTGACTTGAACAAGGCTAGTTACAAGATTTGGCAACTCTGTACCGGGCTTGAGATTTTCCCACCTTTGAAACATAAAAAATTTCTAAATTCGATCCAATAAAGGAAGATAATAAAACTATTCATTAAAGATATGATTATCAGCATCAAGCTGGCAAACTTCCTTTTACGGTTTGCGCACATCAGGCAGTGTCGGTGATGAAAATAATTTCCAGTACCAGGAAAACTAAGTTTGTTACATTTACAAGATCCTACAATCACACACACACGCACACACTCACAAACACTTTGGGATCAATTATGTAAGTTGTACATACATTGATCATGGACCGCTCTCTCTCGTGGTAGCCTTCATAGGAAACCTTCATAGGAAACCTTCATAGGAAACCACATATAACCAACACAGTTGGTAAATGCAGTACATAAAGAGAGTTGGTACACTAGACTTGTTATAACATTTTTTAAAAAAGCTTGATAATTTAAACACAATGACAAGTTCAATTGATGATTTGCTATCTAATCTTCATGTTATGGAGTCAGAGACTTTTGATTGATTAAACTCACAATATTTTCGACCAAAATTGCTTGCTTGGTCCTCATTTAATAAACTTATAAGATAAAACCATGATTAATGAAGCATTGAGTTACCTGTACTGTAGTTAATGTCGTACTTGTGAACTGACCTGGGTGTAATAGTAGTCTGGAAAAGTCCACCTATCCGACACCTTGGAGTAGGCTATCTCTGCCGAGCAGTTGCCATAGTGATCGTGGTTGCCACAGACAACGTACCACGGTTTTTGCAGAGAGTCCGCCGTAAAAACATTCTAAAATAATGTGTAAATAATAATAATAATAGTAATAATAATAATAATAATATTAGATGTATTCTCTATCTTTCACAGGCTTTTTTTAAATATACAGAATTAAAATATTTGGTCGCCATTGGGAATCAAACCCAGGACCGCTTGTATAGCGCACGAGCGGTCCTGGGTTCGATTCCCGGTGGCGACCAAATATTTTTAATTCTGTATTGTTTAAAAAAAGCCTGTGAAAGAGAGAGAATACATCTAACGAGTAAAAGAAGGCTGAGAAAGAAATTGTGAAATAATAATAGTAATAAAGTACAATGATACAGATTGCAGCACCATATAGATATGTAATTCCTGAATGAAATTAAATTAACCATCCAACCATATTATTCACAAACTGACAAAATTGGCTTCTCAAAAGTAGATAAACTGTACAATTTGAAAAGAAAAACCTGCTTTTTTTACCCCAGCTCAGTAAATTAAAATGACTAGTGCCTTCACAAGCTACATTATTACAAACAACTCAAGCCAACTACAGCCTTCCATTGGTGGCTCTAACACCTCCGACTACCTCAAAGGTATCCTTGAATCTGTGGTCCTGCACATCCTTCACGCCGGTGTCGTAGAAGTTGTCGCCCAGCGCCAGGGTGAAGCTGGAGCCTATTTCCTCAGCTTTGTCGCCCATGACTTTGGAGAGAGAAACCTCGGCGTCGGTGGTGTACGGGGAATGGGGGCTGCCTCCCCAGTCGCCGAGCACCAGGAAATTCAGGGACGACTCAGCCGCGACGCAGCAGATTGCTCCCAAGAACAAGAACGCAGGCAGTGTCTCCATTATCGATTAAAACTGCAGCGAACAACCAAAATAACCGCAGCAGAAGGTGCTGCTGCTTTAATTACCTACGACACGGAGTGGGAGTGTCAGGTGGGCTTTAAATGACGTTATGGAAAGAGTTGACGAAGTCGGTGAAGGAGTAGTCGGCGCCTCTGCAAGTACCCTGCAAAAATTCCAGGAGCTCTCCCTAGCCGTGGTCAAGCTCAAGGAGGAAGCGACGAGACTCCAAAATAATTTGGACAAAATGCACCAGGTCCAGATAGATCTCTACCGCACTGACGTCACCCTTTTGAAATATCTGGAAGAAGGTCGCAAACTGAAAGAATCTCAAGTATCCTTGGAGAGACTAATAGAATGTATACAAAATAGAGAACTGAAGAACAGATTGATGATGTAAAGTAAATATCACATGTCCATAACGAGGAATACAGTATCATAAAAAATAAAATGGTGGGTGATGAAAATTTTGCAAAAATTAAAATAATAAATCAAATTAATCATCATCTGAGTCATCCCAGTCTGTCCTTCTCCTCTGAAACGTAACTGTGGTTTTCTTCTGCGTCTTTTGGCTGATTTGCTCCAGAAGTTGTACCAGGTGTGCCTCGTCCACTTTGCCCATGATCTGGCCAGTCTGTGCCATCTGGATCAACATGCCCTCCACTTGCTCAGCTCTGTCAGGTTTCACCAGGGCAATGCTATTCACTACAGGAATAGAGAGGGAGAGGGGGTCAATATATAGAAGGAAAGAAACGGGGAGAGCTAGTCATGGAATTGGGGAAGAAAAAATGGAATAATATAATTGGCGAGCGAAGCGAGTGAGCCATTTACAGGGGTAACACAATTGAAAATCGGGGCTGTTTGTTTGTTTATATATGTTTGGACATACAACCCAGTCCCAAACTTCACTAAACAGAATCCTCTGGTTTGTTGATCATTACCCGTAACACATAAGCCCTATGCAACAGTATTTACTTTGAAAATTCATTGTCCACTAGACTTACCACGAAGGTAAGCCTTGTGTAGGTATATTCAATGATGTTTCAAGTGAAACAGTTGCGGGGGAGTGGTTACTATGGCATTGAACCCCCTTTACTGTATAAGTAATTAAAAAAACTCAACATTTTTTTTTAGTAGTTTGAGTGTTAGAAGTTCAATTAATCGTTTAACAATAGTGTAGTTTTAGGCTCGCTCGCTATTTGTGCTCGAGCACATCACTTGTAATAATTCATTACATATTTCCCATTTAACTATTATTATAACACACGTACTGTGCACACACACACACTAACAATCTCTTGCACACTGTCATGTCTCTGGCATGGAGACCGTAACTGGTTCCAAATTAAGCATAGCCACACCCCCTATCACACCATTCAGAATGGAAATTCTATGGTACATAGTACCCTACTCACACCAGGCATGCTCAGCACATAGTGATCACTACCTTGACTAAGTTTAGTGTCCCCATGTGATGCACTTTTTTAAATGTAGAACACCAGGATAGGTTTTTATACAGTGCTCGTGCTATTAACTGTGGAGAAGTCCTCGCCATTAGCCCTACAAATATACCTCTACAAATATACCTCTATCATGAATGTGTGCCAGAATACTTATGTACACACCCACATACATATACTCGGAGTAGAGTTCCAACCAATCAACTGCTGAACAGAAAACAGTGGATGGGTAAAGAACCTTGGCAGCTTTGATGTCAAAAACAACAACAACATAACAGACAGAAGAAGGAAAAGATACAAACATTCTCTTCAAGAGCTCACTGATAGTTGTTCTTTTTAGTGTGTGTTTGTTCTTTGTTTCTTTGCAGCACCATAGTCTTTTATTAATTAGATTTCAAAAAATTGCAGCAAGCATCAGATGTAAGCTAATACACCTTATAGCCCATTACCCGAGCGACCGCGCTTGTCGTTAAGAACTATAAATCTGATACAGTCTGGTATGCTCGTAAGAAAATGTATTAGCGGGGAAAAGTCTGATATAGTTCTTAACAACCATAATTATGATAGAAGGCAGATCAAAGCAAAATGGAATAATGAAGAGTTTGGGTACTTTAATACAATTACTAAGATAGCTAAAGCTATACTTTGCTCGTTGTTTATGTTTGGGCTATAAAATAGTTCTAAACCAAAATCATTAGGTTTGTATTGTGATTTATAAATCACATACAAACCTCAATTTTGGTTTTTAACTATAACATGCAACACAGCCAGCATGCTGAATGGTGGCTCTTCACTTGCACTATAGCGGGACTTGTGCTGCCACAGCACAGAGAGCATCTCTGCCATATTTTCTTCCAGCTTTAAGCATTACTATAAATTGAAAAGCGAGTAAGATAATGCTAGGATGTTCAGAAGGAAAAAAATATCAAAGAAACGATGTAGTGGACAATTTTGATGACATTCATATATTATTTATGATTTTCATAATTAATTTATTGGTGAGGTGAGGGTGCTAAATATAAGCCCAGGGTTTGATACAGGATTTTTTGCTAGGGGGGGGGAAAGTCAAATAGCGATCTTATAGTTGCATTTTTTTAAGTCCTTGCAATACTAGTAAGGTAAGGAAATTAAACTTATTGTATTATATTTATGTATTGATCAATTGATTACCTCTAATAAACAGCTTTGTTCATTTTGAAAGCTGAATAGCTCTGACATTAATTAAGCCAGACTCCTAATAGGTTATCCTTCTAGTTTGAATGGAGTAGGTGTATCATTTATGGATCACCAGTTCCAGTTTGAAAGTTGCTTTTAGCACTGGTCATTGTGAAGCAGCTGCCTGGTTGGTAAGGGTATATTTGTTGCTTTGGCAGACTGTAGAAGTTGCTGAGTAGTAGCTAATGGATATCAGAAAGTATTTTAGGAAAAAAAGACCTTGTGGCTCCAAAGGAAGTGAATCTGAACCTAAAAAAAGCAAATGTGATAGCTATGAATTGGTGGAACACAAGGAACAGATTTGAGCAGTGCAGCAGAGAGAGAGTGAGGAGGTGAGGGAGGAAGTGAGGGAGAGAGAAGAGGTGAGGAAAGAAGTGCAGCAGAGGGAAAAAGTGCAGCAGAGGGAAGAAGGGCAGCAGAGGGAAGAAGGGCAGCAGAGGAAAGAAGTACAGCAGAGGGAAGAAGTGCAGCAGAGGGAAGAAGGGCAGCAGAGGAAAGAAGTACAGCAGAGGGAAGAAGTACAGCAGAGGGAAGAAGTGCAGCAGAGGGAAGAAGTGCAGCAGAGGGAAGGAGTGCAAAGAAGTACAGCAGAGGAAAGAAGTACAGCAGAGGGAAGAAGTACAGCAGAGGGAAGAAGTGCAGCAGAGGGAAGAAGTGCAGCAGAGGGAAGGAGTGCAGCAGAGGGAAGAAGTACAGCAGAGGGAAGAAGGGCAGCAGAGGGAAGAAGTGCAGCAGAGGAAAGAAGTACAGCAGAGGGAAGAAGTGCAGCAGAGGGAAGGAGTGCAGCAGAGGGAAGGAGTGCAGCAGAGGGAAGGAGTGCAGCAGAGGGAAGAAGTGCAGCAGAGGGAAGAAGTGCAGCAGAGGGACGTAATATAAAGATGAACATTGGCTGAGGCAATCCCAAACTAAGCTCCAACCTAAAGCATTCAAAGGCTAGCCTGAAGAAATTGTACAAATCTAGGCTTACCTACAAGAAAAGTTGGGAGGAAAAGTATTTTTTGTATGTTTTAATAAGTACAGGTGAAAATCATAGGGGGGGGGGGAAACTCTGCTCAAGGGGGGGAAATCCCAGGGTTCCCCCCCTCTGTATCAAACCCTGAAGCCTCACATCGTGTATGTTCTAAAGACAGAGAAAGAAATATTAAAAAATATATATAATTGCTTGAAAGCTGCCAGTGTTCAGGTGGCTCTGATATTGAAAATCAGTACCAGTGGTTAGCTACTGTTGAAGACCAAACCAAAGCTGAATACTCAACTTGACATTATTAACTACTTTTCATTTCACGCTTATATCATTTCACTTCTACACTTAGTGAGCATGCTCAATTCTTCTTTATTTGTACATGCGTATTATCTCACATTCACATATCACCTTTGTTACCCGTTTTATCATTTTCACTTCTCATTATTACTCGAACCGTTTATGTCTAAATTTATCAAGCCGCAGCTGATTACAGTATGTAACTAGTGTCTAGCTAGTTAGTGAGAAGTCCGGAGCGGGGAACTGCACGATAAACATTCCCTGTCTGATTTACTAAGAGCGGAAGTCTCAGACGACAACCAAGAGGCCAGCCTTACAGCCTGACTCGCTAGAGGTTGACCGTGCGTGAGCATTTCCCTCTTCAGCTACAGTAACAAATGTATTATTTTTCCTTTTTCTAACTCTAATTATAAAGCCTACAAACAAGATCAGCACATTATCTATATCTTGTTGAATGCTCTACTCCATATTTATATCAGATAATGGTTTGGCTAGCTTGAGCTCTGACTACATACGCAATCTTGCATAGCCACACTCTTTACCAAACTGCTATATGTATGCAGGAAAAAGGTCATATAATCTAACCTATGTGATGCTGCCACTGAAATTGCTGCCAGCAGGTCACATTTTCAAAGCCATTGAAAACCATGAATTAATATAGTCTCGCCAGCCTGACCCTTTACCTAACCGCTACTCGGGGAAAAGGTCTAGTGTCCACCAATCTCGTTTCCTCCTCCAGAATCTGGAGGAGCATACTTTCTATGTATAGCTTATGGAGGAGGTGTGGTTTTAAGCTTTCACGTGGGCGTTGCACAACTTTTGCGTGTTAATTTTGAGCATTTGACTTAGCCGCTGCGTTCAATCCGGTATTGTATATCCTATAGCTGCTGCTTCTCTCGGCTATATTCTGAAAAGTGAGGAGAAACAATGTTTGAAAAAGTTCATAGCTGATAAAGATGTCTTTGTCTCGTTGCCTATTGGTTTTGGTAAGTCTCTCTGCTACATACATACTACTACCTCGGGTGGCAACATCTTTCCAACAAGCAATAAGGAATGATTTACGAGCACGTTTAGAGGCAGCTTTAATAACATTCTTGATCATTACCGCAAACCTTTAATGAATTCTAGTAAAACGAAGTTGGTGCATGACGGACACCAGACCCGTTCCCCGCATAGCAGTTAGGTAAAGGGTCTGGCCAGCAAGACTAGAAATAATACGGACTATTGCCATGCAACTGGAACTGACTGCAGATTATAAAAAAAAATTAATCACACTCCACAAGTGCAAGTAGTGTATAAGTTAGACCCTTTCCATGTGTAGTAAGTTATGCTGAAGTGTATAGCTAAGGTTGAGAATGTTGTGAGGAACACCAATACTTATCTTACATCTTGCTCTGGCATCCTGTTGCAGAATCTGTGACAACATCATGTTTTTCATTTCTTTCACCTGCCTAAGTTAAAAAAATAAAACTTGTTCAGAACTTCTAAAAGAAGCCATAATTACAAACCTCTGTTCTTCTAGTCTTTTATGCTGCTCAGCTGAACCCTGTTAATAGAATTATTGCAGAACTACACTTCTAATCCTTCCCTCTTTATTCCTTACCCCACCATGTTGAGCCTGTAACTCTGCTAGACGTTTCGCCCTGATAGCTTCAAGATCATCACCATCCGCCATTTTAAATACGGGCAACCTTCGACCTCCGCAACCACATCTTCCAACTATCATTAAGGCGTGGCTAAATAGCGACCTTTTCTGTCGCCCACGCAAGCCGCGGGGTAGGAGTGGCTGGTGGGGGTGAAACAACGAAGGCGTCCCATTCTCCTTTCCCTGTCCCCCCAACCTAGAAGATGCCTAAAAAAGCACCCAAGAAGAAAAAGAAGTCAGCGAAGAAAAAGTGAGAATGTATTTATTTAAGTTGCTGACTCGTGAGATGTTATTGTATTTGTAGGAAGCCAGCATTTTCTCTGGATTCACTCCACGTAAGTTTCAAGTTCAAATCCTCGACATTCACGACTTCAATGTGTTCCTCTCATAACAGCCAGCTCTGCTAGATCCTGAAGAGCTGTTGGTGAGGTTTCTTCAGCGCGTGCTACAATGGCTGAGAGACAACCATGCCAGAATCATCAACCTCTTCCAAAAGATGGACAGCGACAAGGACAATGTGCTATCACCAGAAGACTTCATGATATCTCTGAGAATGCTGGACGTAAGAAATAAGATGGGATTATTTTGGCAATTGTGAAGATTAAAATTAATGGAAGTGATCCAGTCTTTCTAGCTTAAATACTAATATTAAGTTTTAAATATTCTTTTAATAAAGCCAAAAAGTAAAGAGACATTTCAACTTCTTGACCACTGAGAAGGACTCAGCAAGTAGTTGAAGTATTAAGGTCAATTTATTAATTAATTAATTTTTTTGTGTGTATGAAAAGAATACTGCTGTAATTAATGAACTGATCTTGTGTGGTGCATCTGAATCGTACATTAATTGATCAGTACTGCTTTATCTTTCTCTCTCTCACTCTTGTTCTGTTCCACTATAGGCTCCTGCCAGCAGGTCTGAAATAGAGAGGCTTATTAGCATCATAGACTCGGACAGTAATGGGATTATCGACATCCTGGAGTTCGACAAGATCATCAGAGACTACCACAAGCTACTCATCTCGCAGAAGTACAACTCCTCAGATCCAGACACAGAGGAAGATGATCTGAAGCTGTCAGCTGTCAGTCTCACTCTATCTCCCAGCAGGGTCAGTGTGAAATGCCCACATTGTCTCATCGGTAGAGCTGAGCCTCCCGAAGAAAGAGTGAAGAGGTAACAGTATAAATAATAACACCGCTTGACAGCTCGAAATTGTAACAACAAAATCAGCATTAAATAATTTTGAAATTGTTGTATTCTTTTTAATTTATGTGGACGGAAATAGTTATTTTTACCTTATGGATTTTATAAATAAAAAATCGATATAATATTGAAGTGTAAGAAATTAAGAGCTGTGTAGAGAGGGCTTCTTGTCACCTTTCAATTAGCACTATCTTTCAGAGTTGTTACCACTAAACACGTGCATCTCCAGTTCTCTGGTGCTAGTAGTTGACAAGTGGGTGTGGCTATCTACAGGTTATATATATATATATATATGCCATTATTCAATTTGGAATTTTGATCATGATTCGAGGTACAATAATAAATGTGCTTTTGTTTAGTTGATATAGGCATGCTCAGAATTTTTACATGTTGAATCACATTGACATTGACTGGCCTCAATGGCAAAACATCACCAACATCATGTTTCCCATTTACCAGATTTTCTTTATTAACAGTAAATGCCAGGGGCAGGCAATTAAGCCTGCACACCCACTAAATAAGCAGCATCAAAGTTCTTCTAGTAAATCCAAAGACAAAAAATAATTGGCATTACAACTTTAGCTGTTTTTTTTTTGTTTTTTTTAAAGGTTTTTACAACTCAAGCTCACCCTGGCATTATTCAAAGACATACCATCTCATCCAAGCCATGCAAGTCTAGAAGTGACAGACTCTACTACCATACACGGCTTGTGTCTTCACCTCCAGGATCACTTGGACGGCACTGTATCTACCATTGCCCTCTTCAAGAACGCCTCCTGCACCCCAGCCAGCTACCTCCCTCCCACTCATTGCCTCGCTCATTGTGGGGCTGTGGGGGGCACGAAAACAAAGCCCCCCACAGCCGAGATCTTCTACAGTTACAAGCCCATCTATCTCAGCCCAGTTCTGATGGAAGACAGCCATATTGTGAAAGAGAATGCCTGTCACAAGAAGAAACTCTAATAAAGAGAAAGGTTGGTACGTCTTCGCACAAGTCATGCAAAACTTAAATCATATGCAAAAATCTCTATCTCAATCAAAATCACTTGAATAGAAAACAAGCACAACTGCAAAGGAGACGTGAAGTTTAACAAGAGCAATATAATGTCATCTGGACTTGAACACCAATCCAATGTATTCAACTTCAATCAATATTTTTGTCAGTATAAAAAAAATTGCAGAATTAACAAAACAAAAACATTCACTAGTAAACTTACTGAACACCTTCCTTAAGTGATGAATCATAATAAAAATAAAAATAAAATTAATAAGATTAATAATAATAACAACAATAATAATTAGTTACAAGATGAAACCTGAATGTACAAATGAAATTGTCATGGTATTAAATGAAGGCTAATGGAGTAACTTGGCATCATGCATAATTGTGTACACCACACTTATACCAAAAATGAAACTACCAAACACAATGATAATGAATCCTATCGCCACACCCACTCCAATAAAGTAACCAGGGTACTTGGTTTTAGCCTCAGGCTTGAGAACGAATGCTATCAGTACCAAGCCGGGGAAAATGAAAATGAAGGATGCAGCAAGGCCACCCGTTAGGCTGATGATGTCCGAAATATTCGGCACAAACACGGCCAGAAGGAGAGAGATGAAGAACCAAATGGCACTAATTATCAACAGTCTCGTTCTTTCATAGGTTTTTTGAGGTTTCAATATTAGAGTGCTGGAGTAATGCGTTGGAGAGTAGCTCAGGAAATCTTCTTTGCTTTTCACTGTAAACTTGTGACCGATACTTTGCAGAGCTGACCATGCCTTCATTAATACACTGTCTAGAGCAGTTCTGAAATGGAGAAGAGGGGGAGAAAGAAATTTTTTTTATTATTTTTATAAATGACTTTCTATCAGAAAATCAATCGTAATATACGTAGCCCCAATCAAATAATTGTTTTGTTGAAACTTAATCAACAATTACAAAGAAACTGATATTCAGAGTCTTGGAGCCATAGTTTCTAATTCGTATAAAATTACTTTGTTAACAAAATCAATTATTTTTATATATGGCCATAAAGTAATGCATCGGTGTCAAGAATGGTCACTGGTAAACATACTCTAGACATGGTATTTGTTATGTCACTGAAAGGGATTAAATATACTCATAAGAACACACATACCTGCCACAAAAAGTGAGAATGGGATAAGACGTGATAATCACCACCACCAAAAATATCCTGGCTGAGTCCACCACGATGTCCTTAGGGCAGTAGTTAACAAGAATGTCTGAAGCTATGCAGACGTTCTGCTTATGAAAGGTGAGATAGCCGAAGATACCAGTGAGGGAATACACCGTGAAGCAGATCAACAAGGCAGGAATTATTACCAACACAAACGATCGTAAATTCCTGGACTTCATGTCAGTGTAGACTGGGACAGCAGACACATGACACTATTAAACAACAACTAAATTTATTAGTGAAGGAAACAACAGAAAAAACAACAAAAAACAACAACAAGGAAGCCATATCAACAACCATAAAGACGGACATCAGCTACATTAGCGACACTTGGTGGAAAAACAAGCCAAATAACAACAACAAAAGAAACTTAACAGCAGTTAGTGCTCTCTTTATTAGGCAAGTGAGACACTCTCAGGGGTAACACAATTGAAAATTGGGGATATTTGTTCATATATATACACGTGTGGACGTACGTATGTCATTTTGTACTCTGACCCTCACATTTTTGTGTTTGCTTCGTGGTCTACCCCTTCCCATACCTCCACTAAACAGAATCTTTTGGTTTAGCGATCTCGTATCATTCGAGGAAATTTAATTGTTTACCCCTTTGTACTAGGTTGTTTCTAAATGCCACCAGATGCACTTAGGTATTAAAACTTACTGTTAGACTCAACACTGTGTAGTAATTCTTTAGAACTTCTTGTTTTTTCAAGCCGCAAATGTTATGGCGAAAGGTTACTACCCTTTACCAGACGTAATTTCAAAAACTCGGCCATTTATAGTAGCTGTGAGTGCTTGTTGTCAAAAGCTACTAGTAACTCAGATAGTCAGAATGCAATATTAGAGACTACAGAAAATACCAGTACTCGGGAAATTGAGGTAAGAAAGTAGTTCGGTATGTGTAATTAGCTAAAGTATGGTCACAACGGCTACTTACTTAGACTTATAGAAATGGACTGATAGATTCTTCTGAAGTGTTTCATTTCGTTTGTGCACAGGCTCGCTCGCCATTTGTGCTCAAGCACATCACTAGTCATACAAGATAAGTTGACAGTTGACAATTATGCCTACCATCTATAAGATTGATGACACCTTACCTGGTACCCAAAGCATATAAATGGCAAGGCAATGAAAGTGTCCATCAGGTTTCTACTGCAGAACCTGTAGATATAAGAATATGAAGGGTTAAGTGTGACACTCACAAGTGAATAGTGGGCTTGAACTCGTGACATATTTTATAACCAAAGCTACAAAAATATGTACTGAAGTTACTTTATTCTATTAAAGCACTTCACACGAAACTTGAAAGTAGCCGTTTAAAACAACTGTATGCAGCCCATATCACTTCCTCAAACCCAATAGATTTCAATATGAAACAAACAAAAACAACAACAACAACAACTAACAATATCAACAATAGCAGCAAACTTTAACTGACCCTTTGTGAAGATTACAAGTAAATTTGTGGCTTATCTATCTGACAATTTAAAAACAAAACTAAACAAACAAACAACTAAAGTGATTCGGCACTCCTGTTTCTTACTGAGGGACATCAGGACTCTGCCCACAGTGTCCAGTGTTTGGGTTGAGGGGAGAGATGTAGCGTGCCACCACCACACACGCGATGTAGAAACAACACAAGACAGAGAAGAAGCTACACACATAGCAGAACGAAGAGTAAGAGGTGATAATACAAGTGGTTTTTGCATTTTTTAGGTAAAATAAAGAGTCAGAATCAAAGCTACTGAACTATTCCAATTGAAATAATTTTCACCAAGCTTTATTATGTAGCTAAGATTCAAATACACTGTAAAATACAACATGTAATATTATGAATGGAAGCAAAGCTATTGTAAGATGTCCTCCATGAATGCATTGTATTGTATTGACTCTCCCTAGTCTCATACAAGGAGTTCATACTTGTATGACTTTGGTCAATAAATAATTTTAATGAATAAAGAATAGATGTTCAATATTCAGTAAGTCAATAGAATAATACAATTCAAAAGTTAGATTGAGTACATGTAATATCAGGTTAGCAAAATATAGGGCTTCTTTAGTTCTTATTTACAGCTAGATTACATTTTGAAGAAATGCCGAATGCTCTGCAGCCCACTAAAAGCTGCAAGTAGTTGCTATGTTAAAATGAAACCCTTTACCATGTAAAGTAGTTAATGCTGGAGGCTTGCACATATAATTCGAAACAACAAAGACTACAATTACTTCTTTTTTTTAAAAACCTTCCAATAAAAAAAAATCTCATTAGGTTATCTTGGTGCTATGGAAATGGGCTATTATTAATCCTTTTTACACAAAGAATAGTTGTCATAATAAGTATCTGATTATTCTATTGTTGATGTTCAAGGGAGTTAGCTGTGAATACAGACTGACTGATCCAGGGAGGTACGGTACGGCAGTTTCAAACTCATGCAGAAGTTGCTCATTCTGAATTTATATGCTCCAAACACACCACTAGTAATGCTACTATATAATTATCACCATACTAATAATATACTTTTTACAAATTGGAGCTAAATTATTAAAAATATATTTTTCGCAGAGAAGCAACAACTGATAATAACACCAGGAATTACAAATCTTAAAAAACTAAATAATTTTATTAAAAAGTTTGAGATGATTGTTGTTTGCGTCTTAACTACATAAGTAGGTGCCACAAATGCACATACCACGACTAATCAAAGATGTGATACTATTAGATATGTAAGCACGTGGAGTTAATTATTATAATAAAACACAAAAGTCTGTCCATACATACCTGGTATAGCTCAAGATGCCAATCCTACGCACGAAGAGCCAAGGCAGGATAAAGAGCAGGGACAAGATGGTGACCAGAAACCTTTTATCCCCATACCAATACTGGGACAGCTCAGTGCCTTTATGACTGGCTGCCGAGAATACTACACACACACGCACACACACACACACACACACACATCAGAACTATGCAAGCACCACTTCAAGTAAACAGTGCCCTCAAGGCACTGACTCCATATGTGCTATAGCTTTCTTAATGGTCTCTATTTTGATAAAAGGAACAGCTAAAGTACAATTCATGCTGACAGTAGAGATAAAAAATAGTAGAGTTGCTGAGCTTTAGCAAAGATCACTGTGAGGTAAGAGGTTGCTCTCAACAGATCCTTTATGCATGCATGACTGCACGTGCCTACTAAAATTTGGGAGTGGTTCTTTTAAATGAATATTATCGTAAAGGTATGACCTGACAGTTCAACTACATGGAGGGGTTTCTCGGTCGGGAAAGTTAAAAAACAACAACAACAACAACAAAAATTCTAAAATCTGGTGGGACATCCCATGAAATTTTCAAAATTCCAGAAGAGCCTCACAAAGCAACTGTTGGGGTTTGGGATTTAGAAAGTTCCAATATAATATATATAAGTTCATAGATGGTGAAAAAAATAACATTTAGGTTGCCCCCCCCCCCCCCCCCCACCCCCCTCCCTCCCCAAATAGCTACCCTCTCCTTTCTATATGTGACACTGTTTTTAACTATTGCTATTACCGTCTTCAAGTTGGTCCTCAATGACGACCAGGTAAGCCGTGTTGGAGCCGAAGCAGAAGGCCACGAGACACAGTTCTGCGAACACTTTAACAAGGGGGCCACAGGCTGCTTCAACCGTGCCCTCATAGGTGGTGGAACCGGTCTCCCCGGCAACAAACACCAGGATTAGCACCCCGACAACTACGAAAACAATTAGGACCTGCAGAGCATGCACGTGTAAAGATGAAGTGGATGATAAAATAAATAAATAAATAAATTAAAAAAAAAAAAATAAATAAAAAAAGAAGAGAGAGAGAGAGACACAAAAGTGAAGCCCGAACAAAAGATACTGAAAATAGATTAAAATCACATAATATTTAGAGCCAAAGAGTACGAGAATATTCAAAGTGTACGAAATTTTCAGTGTAACTTATACATATCAAGTAAACAAAATTATTATACAAACGGTTTTGGCGAAGTGTGCAAAGACAATTTCCCAGCACACACTATACAGCCTCTTGTGACTGAAATAAAATCTGGTGATACCAGGACACTCTGAATTTGTTAGTGATATTTGTGAGGCACTAGCAGTCTGAGAGGAAGTCCTCTGTGGCTCTTACAAGTTTGTAGCTTGAAACTGTTCTTTCTGATACTGGGATATGCCTACTAGCTAGCGAAATCTCTTCTTTCAAAAATGAGTCAACAAATCCATCCAGCACTTGCACAGACTCTGCCCATTCTTGGTTCTGCTTAATATATTAGACTTGTAGTTTGAAAAAGTTTCTTTCTGTACGATCAAACAGCCTTGCTCCCTTCGTATGGAGGTCTCAAGATGCTAACTAAATAAGTTATAACCAACTGAGCCAGTACATAAGAGCTTGTAATCTGTACCATAAAGAACTTCTCAACAATTAATTAGTGTGAAACTCTTTCAAGCGATAAGTAAGCCATCTTTGAAATTCCAGTGGACCAACATTCAAGACATGCAGGCAAGTAGTAATCCTATAGATGGTGTAATATGCTCAATGCAGCACACAACAGTGGCACGTGTACATAACTAATTCCAAATCATCATTATTTTGTGCTCTATTTCGTCCATTACATGTTATTATAATGCTTCCCAAAAATTGGTTTCTTATTTGGAATTTTATATAATTACTTAATGGCTGCCACCCAGACTCCTACATCTTACATTTAAGATTTTCATCAGTCATAATGTCATGTCCTAACAAAAAAACGATAACAACGTCCAATACAATTTGGAACCCATATTTTACATCCCCTGTTATTGGTAGGAATCATCAAAACATTTCTGTGTTAAGATTATAGTGCTGAGCTGGCATGACCGCAGACTATAAATAGAGGAATGAGCTAAAAACTTTGCAATGTTCACGGCCACCACACCCCATGTGCATGCTGGGCAGAAAAGTGGTAGGAATGTTGTCTGCACACATCATTTCTGTTCATATTTGCACGGAGAATTATACACAAGATTCTTGAGACTCTATTCTGCGTGTAAAATTCAGTATCGCTTCATCTCAGAAGAACCATTATGATTGCATGAAAACAAAAGATTAAAATAGTAAACAGACCACCCAGGACTAGCTGGGATTTGTGCTTACTGTAACAATATCAACTATAGTAAGAAATAGAAGTTCAGACCATTTATCATGACTGGTAAGTCACCTGGTGAGGCAGACTGGTTTAGTTACAGACAACTACGGAGACTGAAGTGCTTCTTTAAGTGTCTTAAAAGGATTATAAAAATATAATTAATTACATGTAATTATTATTGTCATTAATTTTTGATGAATTCTATTATTCAACAATATTAATCTCAACCTCCCAGATTCACCTCACCATCCCATACCAACAACCAGTGCTGTACAACACATCACCTTCCACTTGTCAGTCTAGCAATCACTATCATGACTATTTTAAGAGTTTCTCAACCTTACCAATTCAATGGCTACTCCAATCACCATGCCACCGGTCATGTAGAAGGACATGGGGAAAGCCAGGAGACCTGCTCCAAGTGCAGCGTTGACGACGAGGAAGATGGCCCAGAATACGGAGGTCTTTCCAGCAGGTACATCTACAGAATTCTGAATGTGATTTATTCTCGGAATGCTGCTCACGCTGCTACCGCTATAGGATAATGGAGGACTATCCATTATTTTCCCAGAGAGTACAACTTAAGTTACACAATAGACAATATAATCCGCGGCATAGCAGAGTTGGAAAGGGTTCATTATTTGTTTTTATTGTTGCAGACCGCGTGATTAAACATGTACAATAAAAAGAGGAGTGGCCAGTATTTTGCAGGAATAAAGCTTAAGTGGGTGTGGTTATCCTACAAACCTCGCCCATTCAATTTACCGGTTTCTAGAGCGGCAAATTGCTGGTGGCAACAGGTGAATAGGGAATTATAAAAGGTGTCACTCTGCAAAGTTCTGGTTAAATCCCTAAGCCCGGTGAGTCAGAGCGCTGGACTAGTCACTTAAGTCTCCTTCAAGTGGTTTGAACCCTCAACAGTAATCGTTTGCAGCAGCTTGCTTGCTCGTAAGAGAAACGAGCATTTTTGTAGAGCGGGTGGTGGCTCAGCTGCATTGAAGATGGAGAGAGCAAAAATTTTGAAGCGAGGATATTTGTACGACAAGAAAGTCGGCATTCTTCCCAAAACAGTGGTAAGGATATTTTAATAGGTACTTGTGTTGGCCTGAAATACTTCGAATTTCTGGTATCTACTGATGATAGTGTGCAAGTAATAGTAATAAAAAATAAAGCAATAATAAAAGGTCCACTGCTTTGTGTTACTTGCAATGAGAACTAGTTGTGGTGAGAGTCAGTTTTGCAGTTTCTATAGAGTACTAAAGTGTTTATTATGTGCAAATCAAGTTTAATTTATGAAGCTTGGCCGCTTTTTAGCAATTATGCCCTCCTCCCACCCCTGTCTATCTCTCTCCCTTCCCATTTCCCTTCTCACTGAGAACAAAGCGAGTTGCAATACTATTGCTTGGCGATGAGTACTATTGACACGACTATTATTGAATTATGCTAGAGTCACTTAGTCTGTAGAAGAAAGAAAAAAAGTAGTGGAGGGAGTTTGAAGAGTAGCTCAAGCTAGTCCATTTTCATTATAGCAACTTTTCGTATGAGGTTTTCTTTTAATTATAGATTATGATTTCTGACCAATTAACATAGTTCTTTTTTTTTTGACACCGATAAGTGAGGGTGATTATTTAAATAGAATGGTTAAAAAAGAAAAAGAAAAAGCTAATTAAGAAGGCCCAATGCTATTTTAAGTGGCGATACAAAAATGGTACAGCTCCCTTCAAAATGATATCTGTTTTGCACGTATATGGGATATCTCATTATTAATTATAAGGTCAAGATGATAATATACATCTATTGGTAATAGTACAACGACAGTTCACTTTGACGTGACACAATTATTACTTGTAACTGGCAGGAGCTAGAAGGGGTAGCAATTACTTGGCATGTTCGTAGAGTGTGTATGTTGTCTAAGTGACTCCTAGCTAAGGAATGCTTACAAGAGCAGCCATTAATTTCCTGCTATGTTGGAGGATAATAAAGCAAGAACAAATAATCAAGATAAGTGTGAACAAGAGTATAGAGTTCTTTTTTTATAATTATGGACTGGAAGGTACACTTATTTATATCCCTAGCACCAGCACCTTAGAGATACTGTGCCATTGATAAACTTTCTCTTGAAGTTGTCACCTGCAGCATTTTGTCTTGTGCCTATATATTATTAGGTCATTACAGTATGTACCGAGCTCTAGCACCTATAATAGCTTCTCAGTCCGAGAAACTTTTAAAATATAATATTATCATATTGTTGGTGAATTTATTCCTTTAGTAATTCTGATGTAAACTTTCAAGGATATTCTTTTTCTTTTGATGTGAATCTTTACCTGATGGAAATTTAAAAGTAGCTGTCGCGTGAAATAACTTCCCTCCTGGGTCGTTTCATGCAACAGTGCATGTGTGCAGACAGACAGAGTACAGGCTGTTTTGTATTTGCAAAACGACTAGGCTTATTGTGTCTTTTCTAATTGCTATCTGGAAATGATAGGGTTAGGTTTGATGGGTAACCAATTTCCCCTTTTGCACAATTTACTTACGGGTCATTTTTATTTTTACAGCACTATTGTTTTATAGGGGAAGTAGATTTTGTATATTAATAATGAAATTGTCTGTGGATTTGGAAGGTAATTTAGTAATGTTTTTATTTCGTGATGGAGCCAGTCGGGGGAGGGGGGGGGGAAATCCACAAAACTCATTGTTATCAGTCAATGTTTGTGTTCACAACTTTCCCTCATATTCTATCCCCTTTCCTGTGGCAAGAGACAAATTCTCAGAAATTGCGTGTATAAGTGAGTGTGTGTGTGTTTTCACTGTCATAATGATAAAAAAACGATTGGAACATTTTTTCCTTTTTAGGATAGAAAACGTTGGTATGTACTTAAGAAAGAAATTATTGGAAAAGGAGGCGGAGCTGGACATGAAGTGAGGGTGATCCTGGAGATATACAAGGATGAAAAATCAGTCTCCAAAGGGGAGGGCCCCAAGGGGCTCATCGACATATGCAATGTCGTCACTGTGCAGCGAGTGACTTCCAAAAAGCAGACGTTTGAAATTCTGTGTCCGGGGGTTGGCTACAAGCTCATGGCGAACTCTGACCTTGAAGTAGATGAGTGGATGCAAGCCATTCACAACCATATCACGTACAAGAGGGACAACGGGGGAAAGGGGGGTGCAGGTTATTTGACGTCTTCTTCCTCGGCGCCGGCCATGATTCCCCAGGACCAGGCTAATGGGCTGCGGACGAACTCACTCGGGAGGAGCTATCCAGGCCTTGGCTCTCACCAGCAGATGCCACACCCCCAGCACATGGGAGGGCATCATCACATAACCCACCTACCATCCCATCACCAGCAAGCCGACAACCGGCAGCGTGCCTTGTCCGAGTCTGGTCAAGGCATCGGAGGTTCTGGCGGGTTTCTACCTTACCACCATAACCCTCACCAGCCGCAGCAGCACCAATATTACCATGGGCAACACCCCCACCAAACCATGCCCATAGTGCTTCCAAACACTCAGCGGGGGATGGTCCACATCACCCACACACTACCCACGCCCCCTCACTCCGTGTCACCGCCTTCCTTCCCATCTTACCATTTCTCCCCCACAACCAGGTCGTCCGGGATGGTGTTCTCACGCCAGCGATCTCTGGAGTCGGCTGCTGCCTCGTCAATGGCCTCTCCCTCGACGTCTAGCGACTCCTCCTCCATGTGCAGTGGCTCCAACGCCAGCTTTGAAGGAGGCGGGACCGGAAGCACAGGAGTATTTGAACCAGATAGCTGGGAATCAAGTAAGTGTGAAGGCGTGTTCTGCTTCTCACATAGTAATGATTTACAAGAATAGAAAGTCATATTTGAAATAGCATTTCTAAAGGTTTCGTTCATCCTATTGCAGTTTCTCATGTAATTATTTAGGTGCATAGCAGATATTTTTATTCCCTTCATATAAAAAATGTAATTGAATGAAAAATGAATGGTCAATAATACTAAAATACAGTGCACGCAATACAAATGCAGCTTAGTGTCCTTTTTTCTTTCTCGTGAATTCTGAAATTTTCCCTTTGGTTATTGGGTGTCACATTTTGTCATGTATTCATACTACAAGTACTCAAGAGCTTTGCCTTTCATTTGGCTACAGTCCAATAGAGTTTTTAACACAACATTCATAGATAATGAGGAATTCCAAGTGTAGGGGGTGATGTAAGGCTTGCGTCACCGTAAAACGAGTGACATCGCCAATCCTAATTGCCCATAAAGAAACTGTTTGTCAAGCAACTTATTTCACATGGGTAAACAAGGTAGGGTATGTTGCAATTATAATTCCCTTAGCTGAGCCGTATTCTGTATTCCCTTCTCGCCATCTATTCCAACTCATCCTTCTTTCTCTTTACCCCTTTCTTCATTGTGATAACCCCTTTGTTATTCTTATCTTTCTTAATAAACAAAAACCACCCCCCCCCCCTTTTTTCCATTCTTCCCCTTTTCATCCCCTCTAAAAGATGTTCCTGTATGGTTTCATCAGCAACTTCAAGAGTTCCATTTAGGGTGAATGGTTCTAGTTCTGAGATATATAATACTTTAATTGAGATTTAAAAAAAAAAAAAAAAAAAAAAATTAATACGTTTGGGTACTTGTGATAAAGTGGCTATATGTATGGGCTCTCAATGCTCTGCCTTGTGTAAGTCTTATAAAATTGCTAGATTTGAGATAGAATAGTGAATAAGTTCAGCTGTGTAGCCGTGTACTTATGTTCTGGTGATACGTTTTATTACATTATTGTTTAATTAATGCAGATTTTGTTTTACGCTCTATAGTATAGGATAGCACTGCTTTTGTTGAGAGACTTCTGACTGCTTTGTGGTTGTCTAGTCGCTCACCTGTATGTTTGTGTGTGCGTGTGCTTAGAGTCCATATTCAGAGTCCAAGTGAATGAACCAGAGCATTTAAATCTCGTCGGCCCAGCAGACCTGACGGTTAGCGATGATGGGATCCGCCTTCTCTCTTTGCCTCCAGGTAAATACAGGGACTGTCTAAAAAAAAAAAATAGCAGCAACAATTAAAAATTGCCGGAAGTATATTTACATGCTTTAGCTTGTAATGCATGGCCTTAAGAGCGTAATTAAGACTAGGGGTGGATAATTTCTCAGAGTACGCGCAAAGTGTGTCACTGTTGTGGCTAGGAGTGATGAGGGAAAAGTGCTTTTGAAGACACTATAGCGTAGCTGGAAGGGATGCTCTATTTACAAGAAGAGAAAGGTGCTTGTTTAGTATTAATTTTTGGTAAGTTTACCTTTATTATGTTTTGCTCTTCCGTTTGTTGCCCTAGTGATGATGCAAGTTTTTCCTCTCCCTTGATTACCAAGCTGTTAAAACTAACACTCCTCTTTTAACAAATTTTGTCCTCAAATGTTGAGCACAGCAAATTTGAATTGCACTTATTTAACTCTTTTTGTCTCGAGGCACAGCTTGCTGGAATAAGTTATATTCACAACTGCTAAACTTACATCAGTTGTTGTTTTGTGTGTGTGTGTGTGTATGTGTGTGTGGATGTGTGGAGCTTGAGCATGCAGTCTGAAGTTTAGAAGCCTGTGCGTAATTCTGATACATTCATGGCATTATCTTACTTGTATGAATATTTACTGATTTCCCATCCCATATCTCTCCACTTCTGCAAGTGGATTGTTTTCATTCCAAGCTAGATGGGATAATGGGTTTTTAGGTTTTTTAATTTTTATTTACTACACTGTAGCTTTTCTGCCCACTTCCAGACTTGTCCTCTCTTATCTCTACTCCCCATCTAGGTGGAGCAGGCAGCTGGCATTCGCTGTACATGTGTCACGAGTAGGAGAGACAAGATGTGTGGCTTTGTTAGCATGCACACATTACACTCACACACAACTAACCAAAGCATCATTTGAAAGGCTTCTTCCTTTCTTTTTCCCAGCCTCTCTTTCTCGTAGTTGTTTGATGTGGCTCTATTATCAGTTTTTGGCCAAGGGAGATGGAGTTGGAGGCTAATCTTTGTAATGTGGGTGAGGGGGTGGGGAGGAAAAACTGCGCAAAGGGGAGGAAAGTTTGGAATGTCTCGGATAAGCTTCCGTCTATAGTTTAGAGTGGCACTGCAGGGCTTTGCGCTAAATTGGATTTACCGGGAGCAAATGATCAGACATGTTTCAAGCAGACAATGTCATTTTGGCCATCTGCTTGTCTCTTTTGTTAAAGCTGTGGGAAAAGTCAGTTAGAGCATTGGTGTGTGGGTGGGTGGGCATGTGCAAATCACACATGCTATGCACATGTGTTTGTGGCTGGTGTTAACCAAACACCTTATCTTTCTCCCTCCCCAGTATAGCTGATGAGCGTTGTGTGGTTATAGTGTGTAGGCGGTTCTCTGTCTTCTTCTGTCATCCTCCATGTGTCCTCCTGATCGAGGTGGAAGTTGGTAGTGTGAGTGTGAAGTCACTCACCAAATTCTGTTACCCGTTCCAGGATTGGGCTATTAGTGTGGTAATTGGTGGTTATCACAAGGTGAGGCCAGCGGACCACTCAAGCTACCGGCAGTCATGTGATTTACCTGCTTTTTCTTATAGTGACCTTTAGAAAGAAAAGGAAAATTAATAGTACTGATACCCCTCCCCCTCCCCAAAGAAAAACAAACAAACAAAATACAACAAAAAATGAAGAAAAACAACAACAACAACAACAAAAGAACAAAAGCAAAGACAAAAAAAATATTACAACCAAAAAATATTACAACCAACGAATCCAAATACATTTTTAAATTGCCATTCCCGCATTCTTTAAAGCAAGGTAATAACTAATGGGATTGTAGGGTAATGGGATTGTTTCAGAGATAGTTATGTTCTGTTTTAATTTGTGGCGTGCACTGGGATGGTGTTTGTGCATCAAGGATGTGGACATTGCTTCAGGCCACCCTCATAGGAGTTGGAATGGAGCGTTGTGTTCCGACTTGCTTGCGCTACAAGTAGGGGTTGGTATACTGAATGGTGAGAGATAGGAGGGGGGGAGAGGGAAGGAGGAAGGGGGCGTGCCATAGATTCAAGCTACCACCTGTTGTGTTTGTAGAAGTTAAGAAATTGTTGACTCAGATTTTGGGCCCACCCACCATCTGCTCGCACCATCTCTCATTAATCATTAGGCTAGGGAAAGTTTACCTAACTTAGGAAATTCTTATTTTATTTCAAATGTAATTAGTTCTGCATTCTTTGCCTCTCTATGTCTTTCCCTCTCACTGTGGGGTACGTTTAAAAAGCTAAAGTAAGCATAAACAATGTTTGCGGTTTAATGGGAAAATATTTAAACTATTAGATAAATCCACAGCTGGAGTTCCGCATATTTTATAGTCTACAAGTTTGTTATTGTGAAGTTTTATTACAGATTACATTTTTAAAGATTCATTAAGGGATGTCCTGGATTCCATACTAGTAAACGGATGCATTTGTACTTTTTTTAATTTTTTTACTAACAGTCTAACAGCAAACCTTGGAAGAGGAGATACATTCTATAACGGACCCATTCCCTTCCCCCCCTTCCCCTCTTCAGTATGTAATAAAATTTGCCCTTCTCACTATGCTTAAAATCTTTATTTTCCTGCCAATGCACCCATGGTGGGATCAAGTGCATTATGTTTCATACAGATTAATTTTGTCGGTGGGTCTTGAATCTAAACCTTAACCAGCAAATTAGAGGCTTCCAGAAGCATAATGTGCTCCGTTCCTGCTAATGGAGATGTTTGTGATGATTTCATTGAAATAAAAGGGCATATTACTAATTGCCTAATGGGATTGGGCAACAGGTTGGCCAAAGGCTCCTGCAGTGGCACAGATATGGTTTGGAGGAATGGTATTTTACAGAATAGTAACTAGCACAGGATAGTCGGACTGGTTCATCTTGTCACTGGTCTGGACTTAGGCTTCCATCCAGGTGCGTCTCATCATAGCTGGTCTAGGCCTAGGAGCCTTGTGTGTCTCATAGCTGGTCTAGGCGCAGACTTTGAGTTGATATCACCATCATTGGCCCAGTCTAATACCTCTCATCACTAACTAGTTCAGATTTGGCCAGCCAGAGGTCACCACATGGCATTCTTTTATATGGGATATCTCAGCTAACCCTCATACTGAGCTAACCTCCACACTGAGCTAACCTCCACAAAGTCACCTGGTCCTAACCTCACTCTTGCCCTCTTACCCACAAAAGAATCTGAGGTATGTTGTGTGGCTTCCTCCAAGAGAAGCGAGTCCTCTTCCTGGAGTTTGCTTATAAACAAACTCGGGCTGACCACCCACAAGAAAGTGGCTTCTCCCTGTTTTTCTGAAGTGCCAGGTGGTATTGGGTTTCCTCAACTGTCTCGCTTCAAAGACCCTGTGGAATGAGCTCCAGACCTGGGTTGTAGCTCCCTTTATCCAATTTCCTTGGTTACTTTATCCTGTGGGAGAACATCAATTAATTGAGATTGATTACCAGGGGTTGGTAGCAGAAATGTAATATTAGCTCCAAATTTTGCTGGTTTCCTGGCTGGTTAACTATTATTTCTTTAGTATAAAATTTCTGTACTATTTTATCCTCCTTCCCCCCAATGTTTGGGTGGATGTCTAGACTTGAGTCACTAGTAGTCGTATAAGTGATAGTGTCTAGGTTTAGTTACTGTTGAAGTGGCACCTGTTTCAGTTGAGGAAAAAAATGTATTCTGTGATTGAGTTTAATGCCATCTTATAAGTTCCATGCAATTGGTACATAGTAGTATTTTAAGGGATTTTTTTTTTGCTATTAATTAGGGATCTGTTTTGTCTGCTGGTTGAAACTCTTTCTGTGAATGTCTTGACCAATAGTGAGGATAGTTTGTAGTAGTAGTACTCGGATGCAGGATTTTTGACATAATCTTCATATGTTGACTTACAATCATATATAAAACTGGTTCGCTTATATAAGTATGTATTAAAATTATACTATATAAAGTATTGTATATTATGTATAATATAATACATATGCATGTATATAGTAAAACAATGAGAAATAAATGATGTGGATATTTAATCTGATTTATTAGATGTGTTCTCTCTCTTTCGCTGGCTTTTATGAGCACTACGAAATGATAAGAATTATTGTTTGTCATTGGGGATTGAACCCAGGACCACTTACTGAACTGCTGTACTGAGCTGCAACAGTCAACGGGCAAATCAATATACATTTTTTTTTGTGAAGATCACAACGACAAAAGTTCAAAAGTAACTTTCACCAAGTCCTCAATGCTCGTGGTGTAATATTTTGTCGCCTCTTCTTCTACCACCGCGTTGTGTCCATGCACTAGACACAGCTCACACTTGCCCCGACACATGTTTTTGTGTGTCTTAGTGAACTGCTTCATCGTGGGAAAGCAATTCCCATTCAGTGGTACTTGTCCAGGCGAGCGTGCATTGCCATTCCACTTGGGACTGCCTTTTGAAAGAGTTGGCACTCACTAAATACAGTGTTGGTCTAGTAAATAAGAGTGAGCAAAGAGTCTATTCACAACGCTGCCTCTTACCATATTCACGACTTCTGGTAGTTGTTTTGTTCCCAGTATACCTATTAGTATTAGAAATGGAGGGAAGGAAAGAGAGAGGCCAGCTGTTTTAGTCATGAGATTGCACGTATAGTCCCTGTCGTGAATATCATTAAAACTAATTATCCCCTCTGGAAATGCAATTGATTCCTCTTAAATGAATTGTTCTGGAATATTGTGTTCCTCCTACTTATCGATGTAAACTTGAGGACTTTTGTCATTATCATTTGCTTTGTTTTGTTTGTTTTCGTAGATCAGAAGGAGTTGGTATACTGGCCACTTGGTTGTTTGAGGAAGTATGGTAACACAAATCATTGCTTCACTATCATCACAGGAAGGTGAGTCATAAATAATAATAATAATAATAATAATAATAATAATAATAATAATAATAATAATAATAATAACTGATATTAATGAAGCACCAGGAGGTGCGAACCCTCAGCGTATGTCCACCAGAGATCAGCAGTAGAAGCGAACTTCTGTTAAAAAATTATTTCAAACCTTTAGCATTTAGACACAGACAGTTACTATTTACGGCGATACAAAGAAAGAAGCAAACAACAGAGCGAAGGGAACGCCTCTAGGTTAAAATAGATCAGCTCAACGGTATATAACTCGACTCTAGAGCCCCCTTACACGCATGAAGTGCGACAATTGCAACTGCAGTAGTACTACAAGCCAACCCGCCATTCTCTAGCTGCAATTTTCAGCTCACGTGATTATAACGTGCGGTAAAGGGGCGTTACTGGTAGCGCAGTAGCACAACGATCGTACGACGAACGGCTACAATCGACTAGCTTTTTCTTGAAAACTAAGTCGAAACAAAAAATTCTAGCATATTAAAGGGACTTACTTTGTAAATTTCTCTATCTCTACATCGTTTCAGAGCCTGGAAGGCCGTCGTCTTCGAGATCCTTTGTTGAATGAATGAATGAATGAATGAATGAATGACTGAATGACACACAGACAGGATGACTACTGTAACCCTCCGGGCGCATGCGCGCTGAGGGTTAATAATAATAGTAATAATAATAATAGCAGTTTTTCTCTGTTTTAACAATATGTATTATATAAAACTTACTATTTCAGATGAGTGAATAGTAATAATAATGGCAGTAATTTATTATTTGATACAATAAATGTTAAACATGCTAAAACACTCCTGTACTGATTATATTTTGTCTAGCAATACGCTTTCTAAGCTTTACACACTTTTGTGTGAACCTTCACTTCCGTTAGCTGAGGAAATGAGCTTCCCTGCCTGGAGTTGTTGTGCTACGGATCACTGGCTACAGGTGGTTATTTATTCATTATTTAAAACTTGCCTATAGGTCTGGAAGAGTGGGATGTGCCAGTGTTTAGCTGACTCTAATTAGCCTCCAGCTTTGCTGTATTTGAACCAATTATAAGGTCTTCATTAATCTAATTATAAAGTATCAATTGCACGCAACATCTATAGGCCTTCCTATCTATTGGCACAGTCTTGGACTCCGGGTACCATTTGTTTATTTGCAGGTTTTTAATGTTTGTTTATTTTTCCGCCTGGGTAGTGGAGTAGCTGGTACGTGACTTGACGTACTCAGCAAGTGATATTTTTATGGACGTCATGAATATTGCCTTGGGCATTAGCTAGTGGATATCTTACTCTTAAATCTTTTTTAGCAGCTGGACAAACCGGATCAATTATGGAAGTGTTAATTGGATTTTTTTTTGGCGTACTTGGAAAGGTCAAGGGCAACTGTGGAGCTGAGTGGCATAGTAGCGACATCCGCTTCACATGTAATTAACATGAGAAACCTTGTTAATCTTTTAAATACACACGGCTGTTAGTCGTGTTAAAGCAATAGATTGTGTGCATACGGTAGTCTGGCTTAATTAGTGCTCGTCCTCTGGCCATTACTTTATAATGTTCCTTACCCTTAATCTTGTTTTATTACTGTGGGCTCCTTCTAATTATGAATTTCTTTTTCCTATTCATGTGGTAGTATTACAAAGGTACCGTATAGACAACAGGAAGTAGGAAGTGTGTGGATTAGTTTTGTTCTCTGAGTGATCTCACTCCAATCCAGCTGACCACTGGAAGAGAAGGAAGTCATTAAGACATCTTCAGCCAGCCCAGACTGTCCTTCTAGTTAACACCCCTATTGATTGATATAATTTTAATTTTTTTAAGCAATCCCCTCAGATGTATACTGTTGGTGCCTGACAATATGTATTCACTGCATCTTGGCTCACTTGTAGACCTTTTTAATCCATTACCACTGAACTATTTTGTGGATATCAATTGAGCTTAGTCATTCTGTTGTTTGTATACTGAAAGACATGGTGATATATTGATTGGTCACGGGAACTTGTCATTTTAATTAAATAACTATTGACACTTTGTCATGAGTATTGTTAGCTTGGAGCTGTGAATGTTGTTAATGATGCTCTGTGTGTGTGCGTATATGTGTGTGAATTGATGTAGGTTCTGTGCCACAGGTGAAGGTAGATTTCAATTCTTTTCAGATGAGAGCAAACTCATCCAGGCGAGACTACACAGCTTTGCCACACAGAAGGCTGGACGAGGGAGGGGCACACCTCGCAGAGCGTCTGAGGTCAGTTAGTGTTGTCAAGTCAGTGGAAATGAGAGAGGTTATTATTTTATTGGTGTCTTGAGGTTGTGTTAATTTCTGTAGTTTTTCTGGCAGACATGGATGAGCATAAGAAAGTTGAACAGTGTTAACCTTTGTATGCCATCTCTATCTGCTCTAGGTAATCTTGCAGTGCATGAACACTTTCCTTGACTCCAATCCCAGGTGCGAGTGCAAGCTAAGGGGCGTGGTGCATTGCTCTAAGAGACAGTGTGTTCTTGGGTAGGAGGATAGCCTTGAGTAGCCAGTGTGTGTGTGTGTGCGTGAGTGAAGGATGTGATAATTGGTGCGAGGCAGGCTGGAGACTACTGTTGATTGAATTGACTTGACCACAGGCACATGTGCCAATGCCCCCACAGTTGTGAGTACAGCCAGCATAATTAACCATGAAAAGGCTGGAGTGAGTTTTTGTGGACACTAGAGGCATGCTGGATCCAGTCCCACTTGGCTGCTGTTTCGATTATGGGCTGTTTGGCTTGGTGAAGAAGAGAGAACTGAATACTACAAAACGTTTTGAATTAAATATTGGTCTAGTAATAATGCCTATTGCTCTCCTGTTGTTGGTTCTTTGTTCAACATTTGGTATATTTAATTTATTTTGATGTAGTTTTGACAGCTTGGAGGTCTGTCTTAAGCTCTATAAGAGCAAATTGCTTGCAAATTAAATCAGTGTTAATGGCATTGCCATGGAAACCGCATTCCTCAATGAGTGGCTATCCACCTGCTTGTCATGCATTGGGTAATGGAAGGTGAGAGAGACTGCGTGCCCGGGAACTAGGCGGGAAAATATGACCACCCTCAATCGTTGTTCATTGTTAAGATACAGTTTGTAAACATTTAAAATGCAGACTTCTGTTAAGACCAGTGGTATATGAAAACTCACTGATGGGGAAGGAGGGGGGGGAGGGAGGAGGAGAGTAAAGAGGTGGGGCTCATGTGTGCATATAGGAGGGTGGGGCAGGCCATTCTTACAATACTCATGATATAAGGGTGATATAAACATTTGTCAGAAGTTTGTGTATTTTGAAAGGGCAAGGTGACATGTGTATGTGTGCACCTTATACAAGTTATTAGGGTCACATTCCTTCATCACTCTGGTCAGGAGGTTGTTTTGGTCAGTGTGGGTGTTTGTAAGAGTGTAGTGCTATTGTGTGCTCCATCTGCCATAGAATGGTCTTCTACATTTGTCTTGGCGTCTCCCATCAATTCATGCAGCAACTCCTCCACTTCTAGCAGCTCTATCTAGCTAGCATATCCATGCCTACGTATATGTACTCAATGTGTCAGTATGAGCGTGTGACTCTATCGTGACAGTTTTGTAACTATGACACTTTATTATATTCAATTGGCGAGGAATCTGAACATGGGCTGAGATGGCGGAAGAGCAGAACTTGTCATATCGGATTGGACATACTATTTTTCCTTATAAACAGTTTAATTTTAAGTTGCCTATTATGACTTGTTTGGTTACGAGCAGTTAAAATGGCCTCCAAGTTATTTCCCTATTTTCAGTTTTTACTCTATTAGTGACATAATGGGATACCCTTTGGTGAAACCTTAGCTAATTTGAGTGCCCCTAGAAACTGAGCACACTTTTGTGTTATTTCAATTAATACTAGTCAGAATGTCCACTGATGTTTCTGTACCTGTTGTTGTGAGAGATGATTTAGAGGGTCATATTTAGCAATGCTGCTAAGCATCTGCTAATTGGATATACTGGCCATTAGCATCAATGGAGGTGGCCAAGAGGTTTGTTTCCACAGGCCATTCGCAGAGTGTTGTAATTGGATCACCTGAGAGTACACAAGGTTGCTCAACAAAGCATAAAAAAATTGGATTCCTTGGAACTTTTCTCTACCTTATTAGTTCTGGATGTAAACACAATGAACTGTCTATAGGGTGCTTACCAACAATCACTAACGATTGTGCAGTCTAAAAATAACTAGCTTTTTCTGGGGGGGGAAAAAGAAGTCAAAACAAAAAATTCTGGCACATTAAATGGACTTAAAATGTCCAGTGCAACATTTTTGATGCATATTTCAATCTTCAGAAGGCTGCCATCTTCAAGATCCGCATTTTTTGTTATGTCACAGAATGACTGACTGACTGACAGATAAACTGGGTACTATAACTACCTCTCTTGCGCATGCGTGCTGAGGGTTAATTATATTAGTGCTTTGACCACACTGCAAGAGTATCACTCAAATTGGGAGGAATATCGTGCAACTTAACTTTCTTCAAGTCATTTCTAACTATGTGGCAGTTATTTAGTCAATAAGTGGAAGATAATCTGAAATTTTATCAACTCGTGAACTTAGGGCTTTATGTACTAAATTTCTGTGCTATGCTGAATACCGCGGCCACTAGTGTAATAAACTTGAGGAAAAATGGCAAAGTCCCAAGCAATAGGAAGTTAGTGAACCCAATCAGTTTTGAAGGCTGTGATAAGCACAGTTATTGTTGTCTCAAATAAATTAACGAGTCTCTTGTAAACGTTAGATGTGGCATTTCTAAGAATACCACATGCAAGAAGACCGCGGCATGCAAACTTTTGTGACTAATGTATCAATTACAAACTTCAAAATATATAAAAGTCCCATAGCTGATTACGCACTTGCAGTTTCCTGGCTTTGAATCAGAGAAGTCTGTATTTTCCTGCATCATTAATAGATGGATGGGGTGGATGGAAAAGCTATACAATATGAAGTGTATGGACACACTTCTTTGTGCATGTTATCATCCCACAGTCAAAGAAACCCTGACTTGATGTGACATTGAAATTGTGGTAAATCATTTCTGTTCATATTTCAATCTTCATTCCTTACAGCTGAAATAGCCACTTTTACTATGTATTGTATATTATGCAAAGACACAAAAATTGGTATATATATAGAGAAAATTATTAGACAATATAAAATGGCACCAGAAAAACCCCAATCGAGGCACCCGCTCCAGCTTATCTCTTACGTAATGTTTCTAGGCTGGACTTCAACACACACACACAACATATAAAAAATAAAAAAAAAAAATAAAAAAAAAAAAAAAAAAAAAAAAAAAAAAAATTCCATTTAGTCACATGTGAGTGTGCAGAATTTAATTAGAGTTTGTCCCTAATTCTGATAGCATTAAAATACCCAGCTCTATCAAAACACATCTGGACCCAAATGGACTCATTAGATAGGTAAACAACAGCACAAACACTATTTGTACCAAGACCAACACTTATCTGCATAAACACCAACACAATAATAATAGTGCCAATCTCAGCAACGTGCACTCTTCTGCCAAAGCAACCATTTCATATCACTGAACAAGACTTTCTCTGCAGCTAAGTTCAAACACACAAGCATGGTGTTGATGATACCTGCCACTACTGGGGAGATGAGAAAGAAACTTTAAAAGGTCCTTGAGCAACATCAGCCTTTATGCAAGAATGTCAAACACGATGTTCAAACTGCTTCGCAATGCCAGCTTGTAATTAAGTTTTAAGCTGGGAGGTAAACAAAATTTGAAAGCTGCAGCAGGCACACATTAAATCAGAACCTTTAGAAAATGTATATAGAAAACTTAATTTCAGCAATGCACCAACCAGAAATTCTTAATGCTATTTGGAGTTCATTATAGTTTATTGAATTTTTGTTCTTAAAAGACAACAACAAAACCACCACCAACTATAACAACAACAACATCACCACCAACTATAACAACAATACCACCAGCAACAGCAATACCACCACCAACAACAATATTGCCTTTCCAAGGAACTAGAGCAATACCACCACCAACAACAATATTGCCTTTCCAAGGAACTATAGGTTGCATGTGCTTGAGCGTAGTTATGTATAGGTAACAACAAGTCGTGTGTGTGTGTGTGTGTATGTGTAAGTGACCCACTATAATTATAGTGGTAGCAAAAGAATAAGGTATGTATGAAATTTTGTGTTATGCCTGATAGTGCCTCACTGCCTTCACCAGTAGCAATAGATTATCATGAACTATGAATGGGTCAATTTATTATTATTGTTGTTATTATTATTGTTATTATTATTACTATTATTATTATTATTATTGCTACATTGCCACCAGTTTATACATTTTTAAATTTTTTTTTTTAGCCAACAGACTTGGGGACTCAGCAGATGGCAATTCCTCACCCTTCAATGAACCCTACCCAGTCTCTGCCACCCACTTCCCTCTCTGTCTACTCATCCTCCCCCACATCCCCACCGTACAGCTTGGACCATGAGTATAGCAGACTGCAGCACATGACGGGGCATCCTGGCCCATACCCGCCACACAATAGGCCTGGACCTGCCTTCCATCCTTCCCAATCTCTTCCAATGGGATCCCACCTGACCAATCACTCCTTCGTGCAGCACTGCTCTCCGACAAGGAACCATGCTTTACCCGTGCCACCACAAGTGCTACAGAATTGTTCCAGAAGCAACCCTCCCACCTTGCCTGATGCAAACATTGTGAATGATTCCTTTAGCGATGGCAATAAGGAGGAATCAAGAACGAGCAGCCCCTCTTCCAACCAGTCCCAATCCAATAATCAGGACCAGAATCAAACTCTTAAAACTTGCATGTCCTCCGAGAGCTCATCTTCGGCGGGCGATTCAGGCTGCCCATCCGAACCTCCGAGATTATCTCCAGATCACGATTACGAAGGAATTCCGCAAAACTGAGTGCATTAATGGATGAATGTTTAATCACTAAAAAATGACTTCCAATCCATCTCTTTATTTATGCATACTAAGTAATTGTCTCAAATTGTGTATTTGTATATTGTGATGGTGCATGCAGTATTAAATATCTTAAAGTGTAACTGCTATCAATGTTTTCTTGTGCAATTTTTCTATTCAAAAATAACAATGATTTGGTATGTAATACTTATAGGCTTTGTCGGATAACTATGTCCAAGTAGCTAGGGCTACATGTTAGCCTTGCCCCCTGATAATTATATAGGGTGGATAAAAAAGGTCTTGCATGTGCACTACACTACCCACAAATTATGAGGACCCATGACGTCCAGAAGTCCAGTACACATTGAATAGCTTCTCCAGACCCTTTTCGTTCGCCCCCGTCTTACAAAATTAACAAAAGGTACAGTCCATCGTATACGTACTTTACCAGATTTGCACGCGACCTCGGTACGCACATTAATCGAAGGTAATTTGTGGTAGAGGGTTGCGCGACCATGTCAACTTCTGCCCAATTCGTGCATGAAGTGCTGGGTGACCCTGGAGCTAGTGACAGAATAGATATCATTTCGGACCGAACTTCCCTGCAGAGTTATATTCGCTACAAGAGCGAGCGAGCCCAGGGCAGAAATGTAAAAACTGGCGAGCTAATTGCATGGGTGTAAGAGGAAATAGCTAGCTAGAGCAAAGCCTTAACATAACTTACTATGGTTAGCTAGACCCAATGTCAATTCTACAAGTCATCCTTATAAAATTTGGTGTTCCAGGAACTAAATCAACTCATAAAAATCTCATTTTTTTTGTTTATATAGCTAATTGCAACGGTATTAGCTAGCTATTGATTCTTATTTCACAGGATGTTCAGGATGCCTTCTGTGTGGTAGATCTTGGAAGACTAGTGGATGTCCATGAGAAATGGAAGACAGCATTGCCAGACATCCAACCTTTCTATGCAGTGAAATGTAATGATAATGTCATGGTCCTCAAGATACTAGCTGCTCTAGGGACTGGCTTCGATTGCTCAAGTAAAGTGAGTTAACTTAGTCTTGCGTAGCCAGACCCTTTACCTACCACTATGCTGGGAAAGGGTCTGGTGACATTAGTACATAGTACAAGTTCAATACCCTCCAGATCTCAGGGGGAAGTTGCAGTTCCGGTCGGTAATTTAGGGTTACTGCAACTACTCAATTAGCTCTTTTTTGCGATCCCAAGACTTCCGCGTACTGGAGGAATGGGGCAATAGAACTTGCTGCAAATAAGGTGCCAAACACTAGGATTCATAAAAGGGCTGCAGGACGAGTAATTTTAGGGCTTGTAAATGGTAGATATATAAGAAAGCTTTGCTCCTTGATATTGACAAATACAGGCAATTTTTTGACAGTAATAATGCCACTGTTATAAGCTAGGAGAATAAGCTAGTATGATGTACCTTATAGCGTACCAATAGTGCCATGGCACACCTTATATCCACCTTCTCTCACAGTGCAAGAGATATTTTGTACAGGCATTGAAGTTTTTTTTTGTGAGTCGTATCTTTATGTTTACTTAAGGGTTTAACCGCGGAGCATCTGGTAAAGGACTAATTGAATTCTTTTGAACTGGTACTATATACTAATGCCACCAGACCCTTTCCATGTGTAGCTGTTAGGTAAAGGGTCTGGCTTGCGAGACTAGAGTTAACTGTGGTCAGTGGTTCAAGGGTTTGCAAACGTAATTTCTTAATTTAGCAATACTTTACCACATTTAAAGCACCTCTTACGTAAGACCCTTTCCCCATTCAGTTGTGCTGTAAGTAACAAGTGCAATGCTGGCAAAAATAAATGTTATATAGAATTGGCTGTTACTGAAATTATTATTTCTAGTTGGTGTGCTTCAACACAAAATGGAGAGTGAGCCTGCCTAGTTAGGTTATACAAAAGCACAGTATTGTTATGATGTATAGCTTTCTCTTCTTGAGCCATCTCAGTTTTTCTTATCTCCCTCCATTTTCTTGACAATTTCACCCACTTTTAGCTAAAATAGACCTCTCTAGATTGTCTTCATTTCCTTAAATGACTTCTACAGAACGTGATGATGCTTTACCCATTCAATTAATGACTGAGTTTTACAAACTTGGCTCAGTCATGAATTATTCATGAACACACACACACCATTGTCATCATTAGTGACACACAAGCATATTATAATATATACATGCCATTCTAACTTTATTTATGCATCCCTAATAGTGTTTTGCCTTTCTATATTTATATTATTGGTGTGGTTGTTATTTGTTTGTTTCTATTCACTGACAGAATGAAATCAAAATGATTCTAGATTTGAACGTCTCTCCCGATCGCATCATTTTCGCCAACCCTTGCAAGCAGGTCTCCCATTTGGCCTATGCAGCTGCCAATGGAGTGAAATTAATGACTTTTGATAGTGAATTGGAACTTCATAAAATTAAACAGCATTCTCCAACTGCAAGGCAAGTTTTGATTACTCATTAATACTACAGTATGTAACAATATTTTAATATCACTCCATTGTATCTACCGTGGTTTAGTTAGTCAGAATTGTCAAGTTGTGCTTGTATGAACTCAATTCGCTGACTTGCCCCCTGACATTGTTGATCATACATAACAAGTGATAGCTCCATACCTTTGTGTGAATCATACAAGCAATTACTGCTTCCTAATCTGTACTGCCAGCTTGTAGGAGGGAGGGGGTGCGTAGTTGAGGGAGTTCTAAGCAGAAGCTACTGGTTTTAATGTAAAAATCACAGAGCACTATGTTTGCTGCCCCAAGGAGAGACGGGAGGGATGGGGGGCAGGGAAGCTATTCTGGCGTAGTCAGACCATTTACTCGGTGATCGCTACGCAGAGGGAAAGGGTCTGGAATTATGCAATACATTTGAGTTGTTCCAACCGGATATAATGAGAGGTCAATTGTGTGTCCGTTTACGTCAAGCTTTACTAATCATATTCATCATTACCATAATTCCGTAACTGGTAGGAACAGTTTGATGTGTTGCGTGATTCCAGACCCTTTACCTCCGCGTAGCGATCAGTGAGTAAAGAGTCTGGCTATGCCAGACTACAGGGAAGCTTGAATTTTCCTTCTATTTTTGTTATTTGTGTTGTACAACAATAGTATAGTTGGTGATTTGAAACAGTTAAAACATGCAGGAATTCGTGCCTCTGGACTCCATGATGGTCTGTGTAGGTTTGTGCCGGAAAGTACCAGGTAGAGTCTGCAACTGCCCAGCTTAGAGGTTGGGTTTGGAGTTACATTGGCCCTATCTGGCCAATTAACACTAATTTACGCCAGCTCTTGGTGCTAAATTAAAATCTCCAGCCCTATCTTACCTGACACCAGTCACACTAAAGGTGGTACCCTCTGCCCTCTTCCACCCAATGTGAGCGGTCCCTGCATCTCAAGTTGGTTAGTCTTAGAATCTTTAGCCTAACTCTCAGCAACTAGGGAGCCTGTAAACTGTCAATTGCCATGTCGTTGATGTAAGATGTGATTCTGTGTCTAAGGATTCTGCTGTGGTCAGTGTTATTTCACCTGACCGAAGGAAGCCAAAGAAGCACAATGTGCACGTTGCCCACAGCATCGACTTGTCCCTCTTGTCACTGTCTGTCTGTCACACCAGCCTCATCTTTCTGAGTATAGAAGGGGTAATTGGTAGCTTGAATGGCCGACTATGTGTAGAAGATGTGGCTTGCACTAGCTTGATCCCCTTCATCACCTGTTCTAGTTTGGGCATACCACAAATGTCAGGGTCACCCAGCCCTCTGCTATGTGCCAATGCCTGATAGCTGCCAGGTAGCACTTCTCTATGGCAGAGCTCATGTTCTCCTTGGCTAATGAGCAACAAACCTGGGCAAAGCAGTTGTTCCTATATAGGCAGTGGTCAGCTGCAGCTGCCCTGCAAAACCTTCTGTACCTCTCCCACTCAGAGCCATACACCCTCCATGTGGAGGTTGCTATACAGTAATCTCAAAGCCAGACCCTTTACCTAACCTAACCACTACGTGGGAAAGAGGGGTCTGGACATGCCTTTACTGATTTGTTCCAGTGGAATGTAATCATGACATCATATAACTAAAAAAACAAACAAACTATTACGTAATCGTCTAATTCGTAGCACACTAAATTTGAAAGTTTGTAAACTCAGTGCATTTAGAGTAACCAACGGTTTGGAGGAAGCCAACTAAGTGGTAGCATGGCCAGCCATCTAGATGCAATCATTGTTAGAGCTTCTGGCTCACTTGGATACACCCTTGGATATTAAGTGAATTCGCATTGCAAAAATTGGACCACACCCTTCTTGTACATAAGCCACACCCACCCTCATAAGTTATACATGTAAAGTATGTTCCTCCAGAATCTGATTGAATGGAATGAATCGCGTAAAGGCAGTTGTCCAAACCCTCTTTCCCCGTGTAGCGGTTAGGTAAAGGGTCTAGCTCACGAGACTAGCTATACAGTTCGTGCGGTAGTGTTCTATAGTTCCGTCCAGCTGGGACAAGTCCAGTCTGGCCTCTTAATCAGTAGCAGGTCTAGCAATGCTTCTGGAATGACCACTGGCTCCGCTGCTGCCAGTGGACAAAGATCACAGAAAGTTCTCACGTCATTCCTCAACAATGCATTGGCCATGGTGTTCTCCGCCCCTTTTATGTTGGTGGCTACCATCTCCAGCTCATGTTCAGCCTGCATAAATGCCAGGCACCTTGCTAGGTGCATGGCCTCTCTGTCCTTTGATTCACTATGTTCACCACCACTGCGTCACGAGAGTTGGAATCACTGGGAACCCCAGTAAGCCCCACACCCCCATGACCCAGAGGTGTCTGAGACCATAGTGTATGACGGTTGTGTCCTTGCTATGCCCCTCAGAATCTGGACCCCATTCCATCCTGCACTGAACTGCCACCACCACTCCATGTCTGACCGTGCCTCCCTGCTCAGCTACACAAAGTGCTCCAGCTTCTTTGCCGTGGTCGAGGTTTTATCAGTCTCCTGAGGAAGGGTTTGTCAGCCCTCATGACTTTGCATGCGTGTGACAGCACTTCAATCAGGGAGAGCAAGTTACGCTTCTTGCAAGCTTTCCTGCCTCTCCAGCCTGCTAGTGCTAGCTTATCGTTAGGTAAGCATAGCTCCATGGCCACTGTGTCTATCTTGATGCCCGTGAACGTCAGGGAGGCTGTGGAGCCCTCGTCTTTTTCTGGCTTTGAAAGAAATCCCAGCCTGGCACATACTTTGTGCATGATATGGTTGCTGTGGGCACATTCCTCAATTCCCAGTGCCGCCAGCGTAACAAAGTTGTCTGTGTAGTGAAAGACCTGTGATGTACCTTCATTACCCAGTGCGTGGCGTCAGCCACCGCCAAGAACAGCAATGGTGCTGACCTCAAACCAAACGGAAAGTGGTTTCAATGTGAGCACTTTGTCTTTCCACAGCATGCCCAGCAATGGTCTGTCCTGCAGGTGTACCGGCACCTGGTGCTACACTTGCTCAATGTCCATTTTTGCCAAGAGTCCCCACGCCCCAGCCTTGCTGCCGTGTCTGCCAGTTCTTTCACAATGCGGTCATGTACGCTGACCCCTTCCGGTGCCGACAGGTTCAAAATCAGCCTGAACTTTCCAGGTTTGTTCTTTTTAGGAATGACTCTGAAGGGGCTGTGGTGAATCCCTATTGCCTCTGCTTGCTTGGTAGTGCCTGCCAACACCACACTGCCTGCATTGGCCTCCTCTGCTAAATAGGCTGAAACCACTTCTTTGTGTACGGCTGCCGACTGCATTCCTGCCTTGCGATCTCAAGGGTGCTTTGTTGAGGTCATAGCCGACCTTGAAACCTGCGTTGATGCCTTGCAGAATCTCCTCCACCAGCACCGAGTCTGGATGACAAGCCAACTCCTGCGCCCGAATGCCCCCATTCACAGGAGTGGTAATTCGTGCCTAATACTGAGGTAGTTCAGGGCCCCCGCATCCTGCACACTCAGCCAGGGCCGCCTTAACTTGGGTGCCCTCGACTATGTGCTGCCCATTGCTTTCTCCTACATGCACATGCAGATAACACAAACAAGGCTAATGTCGCAACTGGGTCCTGCATTTCTGGCTGCCTGCTCTAGCAACCAACCCCCTGACTACTGACCTGCCTCCTCATACTGTAAATCAGTCTCAACCCGCTTGAGCCCCTGAACATGTACATTACTTTTTTTTTTACAATCCAGCTGCAATATGACAATACGCTTTCATATAGTGGAAAAATACACAGCATGTCAATAGTCAACTGTTCTTGGGTCAGACCATGCCTCATTCGTCCAGTTTCTTTGGAGAGCCACCCTTTGCTTTGTATTTCGATATTTGGATGTGGTCCCCTGCATCCGCTGTATATGTGTAGAAACTTGCATTCCTGGCAGTCACCTTGATACCAATTGAATTTGATATACGACTGCTGTTCCTGTCTGCCCATCCTGCTGGCTTTAAACTAGGGGTGATTTGTCACACCTGCTTCCCCAGTCCATGGTCATTTCCTGTGGGTACAGGCAGTGACACATGGTCAAGCCCTTGGCACTGCCCGCACCAATTTTCTCTGCTCGTTTCTTGCCTGGTGAAACATTGGGCATGCAGGCTAGGTTCAGCCCTTGCCCATTGCAACTCCGGGTTCCCCACTGCTTCTTACCTGAAGTTTTGGTTGTAAATGACCCATGATGGCCATTTGAATTTGTTGCCTGCCCGGGTAATCAGCGAGTGGTAGCCCATCAGGTTGGCCAGTCTGCTTGGCTGATGGCCCGCCACTACTGTCACATACAGTGCTAAACACTGGCACCATGTTGCCAAGTCTGGTATCATCTTCCTGGATTATAACAGATCTACCACCGGTACCACTACTATTAGGCCGTCCCCATGATGGGCACTTGTCCTGCCCTTGCCTCTCACTGATGGTAGGTCCGTAAAGTCTATGTATTTATTTGCCCGCATCTTATCCATGAGTCTTTTTGGTATTGGTGATAGCCCCATCTCTATGCAGACCATCAGAGACCTTGTCTTGATTCCGCCCTCCGCCCCTGCCAGTCCAGCTTTGTATCCATAGTCCAGCTCCATGTCACCATTGCCCGTAGACATGTTGACTGAGTCCTGCTCTGCAACCCTGTTGTTTGCCAGCACTCTGCTGCTTGGGAGTCTCCCCAAATCTCCTGCCAGCCGATCAAACATTTTGTCCTATACTTGCTCAATACCGTATACTTGCATACCTTACTTTATTCACAAGTTGTTGGCGACCCCTTCATTGCTCAATTGCTCAGCTTACATGCCCTGACACTTGCCTTCCTTGCCATTGCCCCCAATTACTCACATGTCAACCTGTTCATGCCTTGACCTGCATCTATCCCTTTTTCTTTTCTTTTCTTTAACACTCACGCAGGGCATAACTTGCTACCCCTGCACACAGCTGTTACTTGCTTTTTTTGGTACTTTTTTATGTTGTGTCCAGCCATTTCCATCGGCAAGCTTACTATTTTAATTAATGCACACCTGTCGACCAATTAATCACCTCCCTGCTTCCCTATTTTCACAGCTGCTTTAGCTGAAAGAGGGCTGGCTAGGGGGGGTGGGCTAACTAACACAGTCCTTAGCCCTTCTTATTGTCGTCACTATTTTCTGCCTTTGCTGCCTGAATTTTTGCCGTGACTCCATCAATGATGGCAGTCAAGGTCCTGTCATCTGGTTGCACGTCTGTCACCCGCCATGTCTCTCCAGAACTAGAAGTGCTTTGGCTTGCCATTATATGCTCTACCTTTAAGTACAGATCTTCCTCTGACTCACTAGCTGTCTGCTGAACTGTTAGCTTGACTCTGTTAGCACGAGGTCTTATTTCCCACCTAACTATAAGTCCCTTACCTAGAACTATTTCTGGTCTCCCTTTACCTGCGTTGCTGGTGCCTTGGTTTACCCCTGTTAACTTGGTGTTAACCTCTTTTACATTTTCTATATGAGCAATCAATTTTTATCATTATGTACAAGTATCAAGCCAAGGAAGAGCATGCTCACTACTTACTGTGAGCTACAAATGGCCATGTAGATAATGTACGAGTTATCTATAATTTCTTTTAGTGTATAAGATCTCACCTCTAATTTATTAGTGTTTAGTAGCATGCTGAATCGAGGAGTGCTCCTTTTTTTAAATAAAAAAAGTAGTGTCCTCTTTGAGCAACTCTTTATGGTCCTTTATGATGTGTTGCATTCAGTCATAAATCATGTACATACATACCTACCATTGACTTTAAGTTATTATAACACTGCTATCCTTATAATATCTAATGTTATTTCATTTGCTCGCCAATTATTTCAGTTAGTTACATAGACTGCACCAGCAATAATGCATTATATTTCCATTTTTATTTGAGCTTGCTGAACATACTATAGTCCCATACTACTGATACTAAAAGAATATATTACCTTGGTCCACTTGTGAGGGTTTGTCTGTAATTTCTGTGAATGTGTAGGCTGGTGTTAAGAATTCTCTCGGATTGTCCTGATGCATTGTTTCCTCTGGGCAGTAAGTTTGGCTGCACTATGTCGGATACTCGGAATCTCCTACATCTAGCAAAGTCTTTGAACTTGGATGTGGTGGGTGTTAGGTGAGGTCTATTAAGCATAATTTCATAACCAGTTCACAATAACTTATTGCTGCGATTGTTATCACTATTGAAAATAAAGAACCATTTCCTTCCCTTCCCCCCCCCCCCCCCCCCCCCTCCTTCTCCTTCTTTTAAATGTTTAGGGAATAATTATGTAGCCAATACTTTTTAATCTCCAATTATTTTGTATTGACTTTCCCACAATGTTTCAATGCAGAATACAACCTCAGACTCAGAAAATGTAATGAAATTGTATACTATAGTTCTAAAGACACTTGACTTGACTTTCAGTGAATATAAAAAAGTACAGTTATCTACAAAATACTTCAAGTAAAAGTGAACTTTGTGTCTCTGGGTCAAGTCATGATATATTATAAAAGATTACTACTTGGAATTACAATAGAAGTAGGTATATATTAGTTGTAGCAACCAGCCTGGCTTACCAGTTTTCTGGCTTTTTACAGCTCAGATTCGTAGATGCTTCTATTCTAAAGTTATTCAAGTTTTCTTGCAACCAACTCAACTTGGACTGGTAACTCTAGGTGTAGAGTTGGCTGTAAAACTCTCTAGGGGCTCCCCACACTCCCAGCTAATATTTTAGCAGCTGGTTGGGTAGGCTTCACTGAGAGGAAGGTAGGGTTTGTACCACTGGAAAGCTCGCGTCAAAGCGGTTAAAAATATTCCCTCAGTAAACCCGAAAATGGAGTACTATTTTTAAACTCAATATGGGAATAGAAAAAAACCACAGCTTTTCCGCTCTACACACGCCCAGATTTGTCACGCGGTTCGGCGCAATCGATCACGTGTATAGTTTTCAATGAGCTTGTAAACAACTAACTTGTCCCTTCTCCGGTGAGTACTTTCTAGCCTTGTTTCCATTACTAGTGTAAGCTATGAGCGCCAAAGGGTCTTTAGTTGTTGTGTCTAGGATACAGGTAAGTCTAATGTGCAAGTAGGTTTAATTTTTATACCTGTTTAACAACAAATGTTGAGCTTTAAATAGAAATATTGCCAACATTTGGCTAGCAGAGTATAATATAGCTGTAGTGTCAGTAATAAGCTATTGTAAATCAGTGATTGTTTGATCTGTTTTTATGCATGTTTCTTACACCCTTGTTTCTCTAGATTTATTGTGGCAATTCTGAGTGACTCTTCACTTCAGGGTTGCCTACTACATTAGCTTTTCATTATCATTCTTATTTCTATGCTATTGTTCTGTTAATTAATGGTTATGATAATTTAATTGTAATAATTGTGATAAGTGAATATATAAATGTATGAAATAATTAACAATAAAAATTAAGCTTGAACAATAGTACAAATTTCAAACAAGGACAATGGTGTCATTCTTGTGAACTACAGCAGAATTCTTACAGGTAGACACCATGGATGTTTCAACTGTCAAAAACCTTATAATATTGGGCCGCCTTAGTCTTCTGTGGCTGGTAATTTCACTCCTTCAGGCTCTTCTCTCTAGGTACACACCTACGAACAGAACAGCGCCAAGAAATAACTATTTAGAACTGCAAGACAGCCTTGACTAAATTCTAGCAAAAGTTACTGCATTAATATGCATCCAAGTAGCCGCCTCTTTTCACATGAATGTTGATTTGCTTGCATGTCAATTGCAATTAGTTCACATTACTAAATTGCTTCCGGTTTTTTACTAAGTGCATTCCTCGTTTACCACACTTGCCAACTAAACTTGGACATACTATAGTATAAACTACTTGGAATAAACCACTTATTACAATCTTCAGATTTATGTGGCTAGATATTTCACTCTCAGGCTTTATTTTCACTCACCTCTGGCTCGTGAAAATACATTATCCTGTTCATGAAATATTTCACCATATCACACTCGGACTCATGTAATAAATATATTATATATATGGGGGAAATGTTGGCGGCTTTGATGCAGAAAGGGGTTTTAAACTGTTTCTCTATTATGCTATTATGTATGAATTTAGTCATGAGATGATTATTGAGTCCCTCCCTGAAGTTTATTCACTCTAAGATGTAACTTTCTGCCTCATAATACTTCACTTCCTTATAATTAATATTGTTCCTCTCAGTTTCCATGTAGGTACATTCACTCAATCCCCAGCATCTTACTGTCAAGCCATAGAGCTGTCACACAAAGTGTTCCAGTATGCTGCAGATGTAGGCTATCACATGACTCTACTGGACATTGGAGGAGGCTACCCAGGGAGGAACGATGACAAGTCAAATGAGTTGTGTGATAGAATTGCAGTGGAGATAAAGAAAGGACTGGAACATTTTAGTGGCTGTAGCGATTTAAAAGTTATATCTGAGCCAGGTGTGCTATACATTAGAATTGTGATGCTAATGAACAATCTTTTAAGTCAAGCGAGTAAAATTGCAATGTTCAAGTTTTGTAGTGAGTTTGAAGAGAGCATAATTGAATATAATTGGGTGTGTATGGCAGGTTTCTTCTATCCATGTTCAAGTTTTGCAGTAGCCGTGAATGTCACGGGAAAGAGATGTGTGAAGGCACAAGACCAAGGAGAGAGCCCAGTGATAATGTATTATGTCAATGATGGGATTTACGGTCTTTTCAACTGCTCCTTATACAACACATATGCAAAGATGCTTCTATTTCCAGAGGCTATAAAGGTAAGCATATTGTAGTAAATAGTATCTCCAATGGGATACATGATAAAGTTTTTGATTGAAATCATGTTTCCTTGGTATTCTGTAGATCCAGCTTATTCTGTGTCTGTATGTTTGAGTTTGGATTGTTTGATTTTAGGACATTGCTTCAGAAAATCCTCAATTTAAAACAATCCTGTGGGGTCCAACTTGTGATTCTCTGGACAAAATCTGTGAGTGTGAAATGGCAGAACTAGATGTTGGAGACTGGATCTTGTTTGATGGAATGGGATCCTATTCCTACACTTGTTCTACCTCCTTTAATTCTTTTGATAAACCAGCACTCTACTACTACGCTAGAGAATCAAGGAGGTAATTCTGTGGCAGTATCGTTCAATATTGAAATAATTTTTATATCAATTCCTGTAAGTTTACTTAACTAACTTTTGGTGTCTTTTAGCACAAATGGCAAGCGAGCTAGCCTAGCTGTTTATAAACGAATAATTATTTATTAATTGACAACTTAAGAAGAGAGCTCACTATGAGCTACAACTTTTTTTTATGGCATATATTTTACATATTCCCTTTTTAGACATCCCGCTAAAATCAAAGTTATTGGCTTTTAACAGAAATAGCAGCACTATTGCAGGGTAGAAAGACAAGAATCTAGTGTGTGCAAGTACATATTCAAATTTCCTCAGCTGCAGTGGAATGATTTTTTCATTACTACTAGAAGACTATATTCCGCTTTAGTTATGCTTTTTAAATACAAAATCAGTTTTGTTATATCAATTTTGTGTAGCAATAAATAAGAATATATAGCTAGGTACATTTTTGAAGAAGTATAAGGTAAATTTTGGTGGATTTGAAAGAGAAATTAAGGCAGCAATATATATGAGAAACTGACCATTGAGACAAAATTCACAAAATCAATTTGATGCAGTAATTCAGTAGTTCTAAAAGAGCAGAGACGTTTCAATCTTCTTTTCACTTGGAGAGTCTCCATGGCTATACAAAACAAGCGATTAGAAAAATTAAATCTCAAGAGAAAGTTGCGTTTAAAGTTTTACGAGTGATTTTCATGCATTGTCCGTTATAATTTATTATATAATAATTATGTAACGTTATAATTAATGTTATAATTGATAAGATTTTACTGGTAAAGGGTAACACCTTGAGGCCAGAGTTTTTGTGCAGACTTACGACTTTGCTTGTCCAAGACTTCAGGTTTCTTTGCAAACGGTCAGATGCAGCTGAAATTAAATTTTCTAGAGCCAATAACACAGACAAAAAAGTTAGCAAACAAACCATACAATTTGAATGACAAAAATGAATTAATTTTTGTCTATTTGAAATTGCACTAAAGCTGCTGGCTAGTTCTTGGTTGGCTATACATGTTTTCACAATTGTCCAACCATTAGCAAAATAAATGATTGATATTTTTGTGACGTTTCGACCATACTGTGTTGGTCTTCGTCAGGGCAATGAATACAGTACTCCTATGCTGCTTAAAATGATGCAGAGAGAGTCTATAGTATTGATAGTAAGCACTCATGAATCTATCTGAGTCTGCATTCGTTGTTCTGCTCCTGAAGATGGTGTTGGAGCTACTCCCCTCTCATTTACTCCCCTCTCATTTACTCCCCTCTGCAGCTGTTGGTGTTTGTGATTCTAGAAGAATCTCTATTAGTGTCACCTAGTCTGGACTCACTCTGATCTTAGCGGTGATCTCCGAATCATGATGACGTAATTTGTTGGAATGTCGAATTCCAAGCTTCTTGTCACGATTGAAGTAGGGGGATAAGTTGTATGTGGGTTGCTCCTTTTACCAGCAGTTCATTTTTCTTTGAAGCAGTATCCAGAACCTTTACTCCCTCCCAGAGTGATTCATAGACGTTTAGCTATATAGTTTGGTAAATGCTGACTTTCTTTGCATGCAATTTGAGCAGCATAGCATTACCATGTGACAAAACCAACACCATGTGGTTGAAATATTGGCAAACTATAAAGTTTGTTTTGCTATTGGTTGGACAAGTGTGAAAACATCAAATTCTTATGTACTGATGTTATTGTACTAAACTATAATAAAACCTATATATAGCGTGATATAAAAAGCACTATGTTTGTTTTTGTTTTATGTTTGTAGAGATCTCATTTCTTTGATGATGTCAGCCTATCAACAATCATGATGACTTTCATCATTGCATTTCTTAATTGTACAAGCACTTTTGTTGTGTTCGGTTAAAAAAATGTATTTATTGATTTATTTGTATTTATTAATTTATTTATTTAAATAGCCCATTACCTGAGTGACATAAGCAGTTAAAATGGTCTCCAAGTTCTTTCCCTATTTCAGTTTTTACTTGTTAGTGACATAATGGGATATCTACCCTTTGGTGAAACCTTACTTAATTTGAGTGCCCCTAGAACTGAGCACACTTTTGTGTGTCAGAATGTCCACTGATGTTTCTGTACCTCTTGTTGTGAGAGATGATTTAGAGGGTCAATTGGCAATACTGCTAAGCATCTGCTAAGTGGATATGCTATCCATTAGCATCAATGGAGGTGACCAAGAGGTTTGTTTGCACACTCACATGTGTCTGAGTGGAATTTTGAGTGATTTTTCTCCCCAGTCATTCATTAAATGAATTGTAAGCCTTTGGGTGATCAATTTTTTTTCTGGTGCCATTTTCAAATGTCTTACATTGGATTAATCAAATTTTCCTATATTTTCTGTGTTTGCATAATTATACATAGTAAAAGTGGCTATTTCAGCTGTAAGGAATGAAGATTGAAGTATGAACTGAAATGATTTGCCACAATTTCAATGTCACATCAAGTCAGGGTTTCTTTGACTACACAAAGAAGTGTGTCCATACACTTAACAAAGAGTCCCTCCATATTGTATAGCTTTTCCATCCACCCCATCCATCTATTAATGATGCAGGCAAATACAAGACTTCTCTGATTTAAAGCCAGGAAACTGCAAGTGCATAATTAGCTATGGGACTTTTATATATTTTGAAGTTTGTAATTGATACATTAGTTATAAAAAATGTGCATGTCGCAGTCTTCTTGCTTGTGGTATTCTTAGAAATGCCACATCTAACGTTTTCAAGAGAATCGTTAATTTATTTGAGACAATAGCTGTGCTTACCACAGCCTTCAAAACTGACTGGGTCTACTAACTTCTATTGCTCGAGATTTTGTCATTTTCCTCTAATAATATTACACTAATGGCTATGGTATTATTTTGTCAATAGCTGGAGTACAGGAAAGTAGATTTGGTGAGGATGTGTGGCCAGCAGCTGATGGATATACATTTCTTCACTCAGGCAGACCTCTACCAAGTAGTGATGATGAGGTTGCGGCTAGGAATGAAGGCGTGGGGATTCTGATGGATGCTAGGGCCAGTGAAGCATGGAGGCTGGGAGTTGAAGTCTGGAGGAATATTAGTTATAGAATAGTAATGGCTAGATAAGTGATGGGTAGGTAGAGGACAGAGGGGGAAAAGCTGTGCCAGGTAGAATTCTGATGATGTGTTTGTGTCTGTGATATGTGCATATGCACCAACTGCTAGAGCTTCCCCGTGGGTGAAGGCCAAATTCAGCAAGAACTCTAGAACACCATTGACGAAGTGCCAGCTAGTGATGTGCTGATCATGCTAGGTGATTTCAATGCAAGGGTAGGTGTTCTTAAGGCAGGTGAAGATGAATGGCAAGGCATAATAGAAAGCATGGACTGGATGAGCACAATGAGGCAGGTGACGATTTCCTTCAGTTTTGTGCATTGAACTAGCTTACTGTGATGAACACGTGGTTTCAGAAGAAGAGACATCACCACGGGACTTGGGTGCATCCAGCAACTAAACTCAGACATATGAGTGACTTGGTAGTGATGAGGTCTAGCCAGAGATTGTATTGCATGGATGTGCAGGTGATGAGAGGTGCCACTTGCTGGACTGATCACAAGCTGGTCAGAGCTAAGCTGAGGATAGATTTACCAAAGATTCAGTGCCACCAGAAAAGACCATTGCCCTTTTCAGTCCACCTGCTTTCATCTACTGCCGTGAGGGATGAATACAGGGTCCAGCTGGACAATGAATTGCAGGGCAAGCCTTATGACAAGATGAGGACACCTCAGGAGAACTGGGCTCTGGTAAGGTCATGTATTGTATCAGCAGCAGAGAGAGTTGTTGGCAGAGGAAAGAAGCAGCAGCAAGAGTGGTTTGAAAATGCTGCTGATGAGCTGCTGCCTTTACTTGAGCTGAAGAATAAGGCCCGCAATAGGATGCTGGCTGATCCCACTGTGGCAGCAAGGAGCACTTTTAGGCAGTGACAGAGGACAGTGAAGATGGCTGTAGATAGACCTAGGGAAGACTGGATAAGGAGAGTAGCCAAAGAAGGTGAAGCAGCTGTGAAATATGTGAAGACCAGATGGAAGTCCATTAGGAAGCTACAGCAGGTGTATGAGTCCAACTAGACCAGTAGCGATGAGAAATGAGGACGGAGAGTTGACACAAGGTCCAGGTGAGGTGATGGGAAGATGGCATCAACATTTTAGCAAGTTGTAGAACCAGCAGAGTGAGTTTAGTGTTGAAGTTGTTGAGAAGTTAGGAGATACAGAACCTCACCTTGACCTGGATGGACCTCCCACAGAGGAAGAGTTGGAAGTGGTGTTGTCCAAAATGAAAATGAGAAAGGTTGGAGGGAAGTCCAGGATTTTACCTGAGCTGGTGCGGCTTGATGGGGCACATCTTTGGAATAGATTGCTGGAGTTGATGCAGGTGTTGTGGTCTCAGGATGAAGTGGAAGAGGACTGGAAGGATGCAGAGGTAATACCTATTCCCAAGAAAGGAGATCTACAGAAATATGATAATTGGTGGGGCATCAGCTTGTTGGATGTAGTGGGGAAGGTATTAGCTCGAATCATCCAGGAGAGGCTGCAAGTGATAGCAGAAAGGATCCTACCAGAATCACAGTGTGATTGTAGGAAAGGAAGAGGGTGTTGTGACATGATTTTTGTGGCAAGGCAGTTATTGGAGAAGTCAAGGGAGCATCATGAGTCACTGTTCACTCTCTTCGTAGAGTTGAGGAAAGCCTATGTCTCTATGCCGACAGAGGCTCTGTCGAAATTGTTGTGCAAGTGTGGTGTACTTCATCTGATGCTGAGAATGATCCAGTCATTTCACGAAGGTATGAAAGCAGAGGTTAGGCTGAGCAATTCACTTTCTGGTTGTTTTGAAGTATGGAATGGCCTTCTGCAAGGATGTACTCTGGCACCCATGATGTTCAACCTTTACTTTAGCGCAGTTGTGACAAGTTGGTTGAGAAGCTTCCCAGAAGCAGGAGTGGAAGTCCTGTACAGTGGTAGAAAGCAGGTGGGAGACAGGACTGCAAAGACTAGGTTTAAATGTTATGCGAGTGACTGAGTCTCAGTTTGTGGATGATGTGGCTCTGTACGCAACATCCAGGGGAGACCTAGAGTCCACAACTCAGAATTTGTGACAGGAACAAGTGAGTGGGGAGTAACAGTCAGTATAGAGAAGACAAAGGGAATGGCTATGGGCAAGAATCTGAATAATGAGGACGTTGCTTTGTGAAGGTGAAAAGTGGAGAGATAGAGATGGTGGATGACTTCACTTACCTAGGTTCTGTGTTGTCCAGTGAAGAGGTCATGAATGATGTGAAGAGTATAATTGCCAAGGCTGCTAGAGCTTTTGGCAGTCTGAAACCAGCAGTTTTCAGTAGCTCACTACTCTCCTTGTCAGTCAAGAGAGCTGTGTACCAGGCTGTAGTAGTGTCAGTCCTAATGTATGGAGCAGAGACATGGACCTTGAAAGCTGAACATATACGGCAATTGACGATCTTCCACAACAGATGTGTCAGGACTATTCTTGGAGTCACCAGGTTCAAGCAGTGGCAGCAGAGGATGACTTCCCGGATGTTAAGTGAGAGGTTTGGTATGAGTTGGTCTTTATATGGTGATGGACAGGAGGTTGCAGTGGTCTGGTCATTTTAGGAAGGATGGGAGATGACAGGTTGCCAAGAAAGTGTTGTTTGGGGGGAAGAAGAGGGCATGTAACGGACCCAAGAAGAGATAGAGAGACCTAGTGTGGAGTGACCTGAAGGAACTGAAGATGAAGGACGAGTGGTACCAGCTGTGTGTGTGTGTA
>WLWD01000897.1_pt1 | contig 50303 bp, 33 predicted proteins | sample 6712731 | NCBI WGS metagenome assembly WLWD01 (sample SAMN12718690, study PRJNA576275) | sponge metagenome | isolation source: marine sponge | host: Mycale hentscheli | place: New Zealand: South Island, Marlborough, Capsize Point | collected 2014-11-01
GCAGTGAGCCTGAGAATACATAGGCAGTGAGCATGAGAATACATAGGCAGTGAGCCTGAGAATACATAGGCAGTGAGCCTGAGAATACATAGGCAGTGAGCCTGAGAATACATAGGCAGTGAGCCTGAGAATACATAGGCAGTGAGCCTGAGAATACATAGGCAGTGAGCCTGAGAATACATAGGCAGTGAGCCTATGAATAGATACATAGGCAGCGAACCTGAGAATACATAGAAAGTGAGTCTGAGAATACCTAGGCAGCAAGTTTGAGAAAACATAGGCAGCAAGCCTGATAGTGCATGCAAAAATAGATAGGCCCTGGGGCTCAGTGCAAGATTAAGTAGGCAAGTCTGATAGTGCAAGATCGGATGGCAGTGAGTCTGAGAGTGCACAGATAGAGTATGACGATGTGCAACTAGTTGGCAGCAAGTCTGAGTGTGAGGATGGGTAAGAATAAGAACAAATACTACTCAAGCATGACAATACATTGGTGGTGAGTCTGGCTGTGGCAAGGAAGCACACTGAGTGCGAGATAGGTGGCGAACCTGATAGTTGAAACTAGATATCTGGATGTGGGACTAGATAGGTGGCTAGAATGAGAATTGATAGGCAGTGAGCCCGAGAGTGCGCACGAATACATTGGTGAGCTAGAGAGCAAGAATGCTTTAACAGCATTGGGTGTGAAAACAGATAGACAGTAACATGAGTGTGAGAATAGATAGAAAGTGAGCCTGATAGTGTGAGAATAGACAGGCAGCGAGCCTGAGTGAGAGTGAGAATAGATAGGCAGCGAGCCTGAGTGAGACTAGATAGGCAGCGAGCCTGAGTGAGAGTGAGAATAGACAGGCAGCGAGCCTGAGTGAGAGTGAGAATAGACAGGCAGCGAGCCTGAGTGAGAGTGAGAATAGATAGGCAGCGAGCCTGAGTGAGAGTGAGAATAGATAGGCAGCGAGCTGAGTGAGAGTGAGACTAGATAGGCAGCGAGCCTGAGTGAGAGTGAGAATAGACAGGCAGCGAGCCTGAGTGAGAGTGAGAATAGATAGGCAGCGAGCCTGAGTGAGAGTGAGAATAGATAGGCAGCGAGCCTGAGTGAGAGTGAGAATAGATAGGCAGCGAGCCTGAGTGAGAGTGAGAATAGATAGGCAGCGAGCCTGAGTGAGAGTGAGACTAGATAGGCAGCGAGCCTGAGTGAGAGTGAGAATAGACAGGCAGCGAGCCTGAGTGAGAGTGAGAATAGACAGGCAGCGAGCCTGAGTGAGAGTGAGAATAGATAGGCAGCAAGCCTGAGAGTGAGAATAGATAGGCAGCGAGCCTGATGGAGTGAGAATAGATAGGCAGCAAGCCTGAGTGAGCACAAGAGAATAGATAAGCAGTTGATAGTGAGAGAATAGACAGGCAGCGAGCCTGATGGAGTGAGAATAGATAGGCAGCGAGCCTAAGTGAGAGTGAGAGAATAGATGACAGCAAGCCTGCGAGTGAGAGTAGACATGCAGTAAGCCTGATAGTGAGAGAATATGAGCCTGATAGCGTAAGACTAGACAGGCAGCGAGCCTGAGAATGATGGCCGTAAGCCTGATAGTGCAAGAATACACAGGCAGTGAGCCTGAGAGTAAGAAAACAGAGACAGGCAGCGAATATGATAGTGTGAGAATAAGTCCAGTATCAATAGCGTGAAGGGCAGCGTGCCCTGCATAGACACTATTAAAGGGCCCTTGGTGGACCGTCACACCTCTAGTAAAAATCTAACTACAATATGCACTAGAACCTCCTACCTCTATAGCAAATTCTGTAATGTGATATATGTAATTTTTTTTATTCTTGCTTGCCAGTAAAGGTAATCAATTTAATTTTTAACAACAATAGTGCTTATAGTTTAAACCTTTTTCTTTTAATGGCTTCACATAGCTATCACTTTTGCTACATCTTCTAAAGACAACATTAATGTTTATTTCTGGATTAAATTTTATGATGGAACAATAATTTAATTCTGAAAAATGTTTTCATATAATTATATCAGTTCTTTATGTATTGAAATAGACATCAACGAAACCGTTTATTCTTTTGTTACTTCAACCACTACTGAACATGGTATTGTAAGTTGAATACTATCTGTATTTATTGATGTATTAATTCAGATGTGTACTTACAGAAAAACAACAACAATATTCAAAATATCATCATAGCAGCTCTACCACTGAGTTTCTTAGTAGGCTTTTCCATGGGTTTTGTTATTGGAACATTGCTTGTTCATAAGATTATGAAGAGCAAGACAGTTCAGAGACCAGCACGTACACTGGAACAATCAGATAGTCCTGTTTATGAGACTGTAGAATTGAGAGAGCAAACAGAAACTGTTAGTATGTCTTATAATGTTGCTTATGGCAATGCAAACTGATTTTGTAAACATATTATCTTAGTGGTTTCAATTTCAATGATAAATATCATAGCACATGTTAAAAAGTATTTGTTAATCTAACTGTTTACTCACATGTGTATTGCTATTGAGGCAGGAACAAGAGTCTAAATATTGTCTCAAAAGTCAAACTTTGTCATGGTTATAAACCGTGCGCAAACAGTATTTACTTGAAATATACATTGTCCACTAGACCAATTGAATATTATTATGTCTAAGATGTTGTTTTGGCTGCACTTCTCGAAAAATCGTATCATGCTCGGTATTAGTGTTGAAATAAGATTGTAGGTATCACCCACCATTACTAGCTAACATGTGAAACATTTGCCTTAGGTATATTATCCATGGATTCCCTCTACTGTTCTCTTTATTCCTGAGCTATCCCGGTTTTCTTGTTCCTCTTCACAACTCATGGATTACCTCCTACACCTCTGTCTACCTCTCCTGCTCACCACTATCTCTGTCCTTTTTGTATATAATATGTTCTTTCACTTCTTCATTGATGTAGAAAACGGGTTGTTACATTACACCCTTTTTGGTGCTCCAGCTACACTGTCTCTACTATACCCTATAGGGTGTATTTTAACACCCAAATGTAGTGTCCCATTACACCCTTCCAGTACACCAAAAGGGGTGTCTATTTACACCTCTACCACACCAATACCAGTGTTATATTACACTTCTACAGTGTATTTCAACACTATAAGCACAACTATTTAGGGGTTTATTGCACTGCCACCCCTGAGCTTATTGCTATACTGTGTGATTAGCTACATCGCTATACAACAGTAGCTTAAGATTATTAATAAATATTATGTATAATAAAATGACATGAAAAATGTTTATATATTGTATGAATAGAAAAGTCGAAGTTCAATGATGAGAAATGTCCAAGGTCATGATGACAACGTAATCTTTCAGTGACTTTGGTCTTCAATCATTCGCCACAATGAATCTTGTAATCCAGAAAAAAAAACATCATTCAGTGTGTTTCATCTAAGAAAATAAGAACATCAAATAAATCAACTTCTATATTCTATTATTAAAATGTAAAAGATGGTCATGTATGTCTTATTGACACAACATGCATCCAGTCAGAAGTAATTTAGGTATCCAACAAAAACAAAGCAAAAATATTGGTTGGAAAGGAAAAAGGATTTTTTTTGTCTATTCAAGACATTGCCTCTACATTACACTTAGTTTTAATCAGCAACTGGTAAGGATCACCAGACTATAGTAAAAGAAATATTAACATAAAACCATAAGTGTATATTCACAGCATAAGCCCCATACCTAATGAAACTATACAAGATGTGCTCCACCCACACCAGCTTTGTGCTGAATACATACAACCTATCCAATGTTTGTCGGCTATTGAGACAATTATTATTCCCACTCATTGCAACAACTGTCATAGGCTTGACCAGAAAACCCATGGGGTCTTCATGAGATCTAATAAGTGCAGGAAGAACCTTCCTGCACCAATTATCATAGCCTTGCTGAAGAGATGTATGCTAAGATATTGAGGGAGGGAAAAAGTACTGCAATTAAATTTACACCAATGCCTCATTTCACGTGGATTTCAAATTTTAACCGGTTCCATATCTACTGCTGTCAGCAAATGGAATTTAATAGTGTAGCCGGTATACTAAACAAAATTAATGGAAAGATGAAGCCCAAGCTAAGGATCACAGATGAAGTGTCTTATAATAGGCACATGCACACTTGAGCCTCCAAACACCTTACATATTGCCAGCCAGAACAGGCACCAGAACAGCAAGTGAAAGCAAAATAGAGAGAGAAGCAGCTAATCTCCCCCCTCTATCACTGACAATACTAAATCAATGATAATGTTTTAGCGTGCAAAAAAAACAACAACAACGCAAAGGCCTGAAGTAACTGACAATGACAACCATGACTAAGTTCATGCGACCAAGTAAAATGAAAATGGCAATTGCTTATCTGTGAGGGCAAAAACAGCTAAGTACTGTTGAGTCACATTTTAATTCAGAATTTGCTTTATTTATTATTGTTATTATTATTACTATTATATTTTATTTATTTATTTATTATTTTATATTTTTGGGGTGGGGGGGAGGGGGGGATGGGAGGTAAATAATAATACCACGTAAGCATTAGTAGATACTTAATCAATACTGAGAAGAAGTATTGTACAAATCTATGCCACTTAACTTTTCTTTCCAAATAAAGCACAGGAAATAATTAGGTGACAGAGTGCTGTAATAAAGTTTAGTTAACAAAACAAAAAACAAACAAACAAAAAAAGGTGCAAATAGATATAATATCCAAGAACAATTCCCAGACAATTCTATACACATAGTAACACACTTACAAAGTAATTTCTTGACAGCACACTTCATGGACTTTTGAACCCATTTTCTGTATAAAAAACAACAACAACAAAACATAATTAAAAAAAATGGAAAACCATTACAGTATTTTTATTAGAAATTAATACTACAGCTTTAATATGGGAAGGAACCCTTTACCTAATAACTAAGCTGATCTTACCACTGCCCTTACATTATAAAGACCCTTAATAATTCAATGACAAAATTTCTTTTTCCCATTCACACTCATTTCTAAAAACTTCACTTTAAATACAAATACTGATAATGTATATAAAAAGTATTTATGTAGTTAGCTAATCTGATCTAGTTTTGAGACTTGGTAAAGGGTATCATACTATAGCAATTGATAGATTACTAAGGGCTGATTATTTCATAAAAGTTTGTGCTTTAATATCATTGGCTTAAATAGATTTTTTTCTGAATGTCATTGTAAAAATGTGTTCCTTGGCAATATAAATTCAATACTGTGCAGCATCTGTGCTAAGCATAAATCTTGAGACCACAAGTAAATATAACTTGCACAAGAAGCATCTCTACTAATTCACATTTAAGGAAGAACATCTAAGAAATGATCACAACAAATATAAATTCATACTTTGCAAAACTTCACTGCTACATAGTAAATCATTGACAAAATTAAAGCGGCTTAGGGAAAGGTAAACCCTCTACCCTCTCACTGTAAGCTCTTAACCCTCATACCAGAGGAGGTTGGTCGCGCGTCATTATGAGTCATCACTACGCCGAACGAGGGCGTGGAAAACGGTGCGTTTTGGAACCTTTTGAAACCTGCAATAGTTTACGCAGTTGTGCAGCGAATCCATGGCTCAGAAGCGCTCCAGAGGCTCTCCTACGTTCTTGACACCAACTCAACTGAGCAAGAGAACGCCCAGGAGATTTCTGCATGTTTCACAGCATGCAAAGAGAAGACTGAGGATGCCAGTGAGAAGTGAACCCATTGCAGTTGAGGTTGCTGATGACAGGTGAGCTTAGTTTGTAATATAAAACAATAAACTAGGCAACAGTTTTAATAAAGATATTCAACAGTACCACCACAGATACATCCAAGCATAATGCCTGGAGCATGGCTGAAATAAAAGCTCTTGTGCAGTATGTGCTGCAGTGCATGGAGTTGGAGTGGCCAGCCCATCACAGAATGAAATTTTGGAATTCTGCAGCAGTCTATATCAAAGAACATGCTGGCACTTTACATCAACGATCTGGTACAGTGATATATATGTTACATATTACTAATGTTGCATTTTACTTTAGAGTTTTTTTTTGTAATAGACACTTCATGCCGATATAAGGTGGTTAAATGGCTTAAAAAGAAATTCGATTCTCCCAAGACTGCTGAAGTTTTCTATTTTTCCACAGCTATGTCAGTAGGAGTGCAAACCAGCTATTCTAAAACATCTATGGCAGTTCAGACTGGGTGTAGTGGTGTTGATCTGGTTGATGTTGGAGTACAAACTGAACACAGTTGTAGCTATTTAGGTGCTCAAATTAACATGTTGGCAGCTACGAGGGAGTCTGAGAATGATCTACATGCAATGTCTGTTGCCTTTTCAAAGTATTGAACTTTTCATAGTTTGAAGCCATGATCTATAGTCTTTAGGACAATGGGGGACTGGGAATCTTGAAAAACTTCACCATGGACCAATGTGGAGTGTGGCTAGCTCATTTCATGTTTCACACGAACATGAAAGACACACAATGAAGGTAGATTTGCTTATAGAATTAATTTTATTGTTATTACTAAGGTTTCTTACCAGGCTTTCATGAATATTCCATCTCCATCTGAGAGTACACTGAGACGGGACATTGCAGCTAGCAAGATTAGCCTTGATGCCCGTATTCAGGTTGGTGTAATTTGAGCAATGGGCAGCTTTTAGCACACTATACACATAACTGGTTGCAGCGGCTATGAAGTTACGTATGGCAGGAGGTGTTAATATGTCACCTTCCTGCCCCCCCACCCCCTCTAAGTTATTGATTATTGCAGCACCATGGTACCATTTTTTCTAGTTCTTGGATACTGACAGCAGAATGTTACTCATCAGTTAGTGCACTTACACTAATGTCATATTATTATGGCAACAGTGTTAATATTGGCCAACAGACTTGGGATATTCCACATCCGATGATTAAAGATAGGCATACTTATTACATACTGTTATGTTTATGTTTCAGTACTAGATGAAGCTGCTCGTGCACATCCCAATACATGGTGGTGGATAAAAGCTGATGGTGCGGACCTGGTCAGTGGACTTGGCGAATCTGTAGCAGGAGCATGGAGTGGAGATGTAGACTTGGCTGATGACAATCTCATCAAAGCCAAGGAAAGTCATCAAAGAAGACTTGATTTCATTAATGAATTAGGCAAGGCAAGACAAGATATCCTGGAAGTTGCAGAGGATCTATCAATGGCAGAGCAGGCCATTGTTCAAGATGTTGACTTCATCAATACCAGTAAGTTTCCTTAGCTCTGTGAAAATTTAATGTATAATTTTAAATTGTACAGAGCTAGCCAAGACATCAAGAAACTACTCTGACAAGCAAAAACAAGGAAAATCAGCTGAGAAAGTTTTGCTTCAGTTGGCTTGGGAAGTTCAGGAATTAGAGAGTCTAAATGAAAATGGAAGGAAGATCATTTTAGAATGTGGAAACATGAAGGCCAAGCGACTGCAGCCAGGCTATGATGTGATTACTGACAACTTTGCAAGACAGTTATCTTCCTTACGACAAATTATTTTGACATTTGTCAAGCAAGTAGTGAAGTACAAGAGCACACCAGCAACACATATTCTGGTTATAATGATTAGTCCTGAGGAGCGCAACAGCAAGCCTTATGCTCTTCCTATTCAGTGCTTGGCATATACCTCTCTTGGAGACATGGCTGTTCGTCAGATTTGTGATGAAGTAGTAAAAGCAATGATTGGACGAGGAATGAGAGTAGCTGGTAAATATAGCTATGTGGATATCACAACCTAAGTAGTAGGTTGTTTGTTTGTTTGCTATCTTATAGGATTTGCTACAAATGGAGAATGGAATTCTCTTCGATGCAAGGGATACAAAAGACCCCTGTCAATTTTTGAGATTAAATATTCTGTGCGCAGCAAGTATCGGTCTCTATCTCAGGGCAAGCTTATGGAAATGCTTACACCAATCAGTAAGTGTAGCTATATTAATTGCACTTGCTCTAATGCTATAATCACATAGATTTGCCAGATGGATCTGTCAAATGCCTAAACAGCAAAAGTTGCATTAGTCCAGATGTGCTAAGGGAAGTGTCTAACCGATTAACGGCCGAATTATTACTTAACCGCGGTGCCGCGAGCCGCCGTATTTTTTTCCGCCTGAAGTAACCCTTACTGGAGAAGCAACTTTCTGACTTTGTAGCGGAGAAACAATCGGTCCTGGACATAAAGTTTCTATTGATCAGCCGCTGGTAAAAGCTTGCTCTTGCTATTGCTCAATGGATTGAAAGTCCTGCGCGCTCCAGTTTTCGACAGTGGATGGGAGGACGCCTAAGGCTACGAAATTTTTTTGTATCTCGTAGCGTCCTTGGGGTGCCACTTCGCAATACTTAGTTTCACTACGCTAGTTATGAGCTTACAATAGAAGACAAGTTCAGAGATTTGAGTAATGGTTATGAATGACGCAAGAATGGACACTAACAGCAACTTATAAAGGTGAATTGTTAGGAAACAAAACACACGCCATTTTCAGATTTATATTAGTAAGAATGAAAACATCCAGATCTAACCAATGATATCGACTTTAATCATTAATAAGTCACTCTGTGACATTCTTGTGTTCTTTTTATATATTCCAGGTATATTATGAACTTTACAATACTACTAATATTCCAAAGTTATGGATCAGCTTGGAATTTGGAGATACTCTTGTGTTTCCTGCATCTTTGGAGTCCTGAATCCACAGTAGAATCAATAAACTTCTCCAGAAGACTTAAGCTATCATTGCAGCATAACTCAAAGTATCAAATAATCATGAATTATAGTTCTTGTTATAAAATTTTATATGAGAATATTTGATAAACTTGAAGTGTTTTGTAGCAAGGTTTATCTGATAAATTTTATATTGTAACCACACTTGTAGATATGCTGTACAGATAGCTATACTACATTACAAACCTGAGATGTAATGATAGATAACTGGTAGATTCAGGTATGCAGCTGTAGGCAGATAGTTATTACCCCCTTTCTTGTACGCCTGCGTATTTGGCCTTTCGGGGACAAAATACGGAGGTACGCAAAATTGCGTATTTGGCCAGTAATCGGTTCTAACTGGCTATCTGAAGGATGCTCCATTGAAGATGTCATTGTTCGGTTGCGTCAACGAACAGTCCCTTCAGGCTATTCTTATCACACTTGGATTCAAGGTAAATGAAAAATATGCATATTTTCATGGGGAAATAGCAAATGTTATAAATTTAAAGGCAAGGAGGAGGATACTGCAGACAAACTCAGGTCAATTTTGGCACAATTTGAATTTACTGCTAAGATCAAGAAGTTTGTTGCTGATGGAGTTCCATTTGACAATCACCTCAACATCCCTGAAGTTCATCCATTGACTGGAATACTATTTTGTCAAAGGGAGGATGAAGGCCATTTGTTCAAGGTTGAATTACTTTATGAAGCTATTTCCAAAATTAATAAAGTTTGTTGTGTAATTTTATAGAGAATTGCTACTAGTCTAAGGCGAGGAAGGGTTGACAGTATTGGCCTTGAGAAGTTTGTGGAGGCTCTACAAAGTCCTGGTACTGGTCTCACATACCCTGCTCTGACTGGAGTAAGAAAACAGTCTGTACAAGATGTAGAGCGTCTTTTTGGTCCAGGTGTTATAGCTTTTATGACAAGTAGTAGCTATAATACTGAAGCATACTTATCTATAATAAGAAATTGGAGGAGAGCAATTGATGAAAGGGGACTTGAAGAAACACAAAGGCAGCAGTTCCTTCAGGACTTCAAGGAGTATATATGCGAAGATCTTATGCCATGGTATGCTGATGGGCTAAAGGACTTTAGCCTATTAGAAGTTAACAGGTAAAACTGCTTGTATGTTACATACAAGCTCAGTACTATCTCTATAGTATGTATGTACTTTGTGCAGGCCCATTGATAGAATTAGGGGCTTTACCAGGGAGACCCTGATTGGAATTATTGCAAGTATTGAAACCAGGGAATGGCGAAACCATTTCAATGAAGCTCATAGTCTACCTATTGAACATCCACGGTCATCAACTACAGATGATGTTGAATGTTTTTTCAGTGTCATTAGGGACTGTGTTGGAAAGGATTTTACTCTGAAGCAGGTTAGCAAGTAGGAGTAATTTAATTACTTGTAATCAAAATTATATTTTGGGTTTGCAGGTTTATTATGAATGGAGAAAAATATGCTTGGAATTCTCCAAAAGAATGGACAAGGCACTCCCATTTTATTATTTTACAAGCAATCAGCGCTTCTATGAAGAAGAAATGCCTAGCTTTAATGAGCCCAGAAGCAGACCTAAGCGAGAGAGAGCACCAAGACGTGAACTACTTGCTGGCAATGTTGGTCGCAGAGCATCTTTTCCCATAAGAAGCAGTCTGTCCATTCGAACTAAATTTCATAACCTTCCTGTAAACCTACCCCCACCTCCAACTGCTAGTATTCACCAAAAAGTGATGGCTGAACATTCGTACTCTTAAATTAATTTGTTACAAGTATAAGGTTAATAGTATTCATATTCTGATAGCTGGATGATTATTCATTGAATCAATGTTCACATTATGTCTAATGCATGTGCATTTAGTAATAGTCTATATAGTGCTTCTACATCTCAATACTTGATTGTCCCAAGGTCCCATTCTAGTAATCTTGATTCCGCAATACCACCCAGGTGCAGATCTGCTCCAATGCGTGATAAACTTCACCCACTCTAAGTCTGTAGAGATGATACTGTTATTGTTTATTGCTTGGTGCACAGAATCCAGCACTTCAGTAACCATGTATCCCACACATTTCCATCTATCATCAACAAATAGCTCAAATGCAATTGCTTTTGCATCCACAGGATTTGCAGGTTCTGGTGTTAGTCGAACCCCAATAGTCACCTTTCTTATTGAAAGGGCTGCATTTGCAAGTACATCTTGATAATTTTGCTCTTTCATAGACCCAATACAACATTTAAAAACTACAGAATAGGAACTTAAATTCTGCAGGTGCGTCTGAACCTTCATCAACCTCTGATAGAATATATTCCATGCCTTCACTGTGCATACCTGCCTCATCCACTTCACTCGAATCTTCTATACTACTTGTATCTTCTGCTGCACTTGCATTTTCTTCCTCATCAATGTACCATAAATTCCATTTCCAAATCACAAATACTTTTTCCTCCAACAATTTCAGCTCCTTCACATCTACACATCTATCAAATTCATTTGATTCAATCAGGAAGGCATTGGTATACCCACCTCAGAGTTTCAAAATAGAAGTGTCTTTTAACTCTCCAGCAGTAGCATCCTGTATGAAGCCATCGTACACATCACTATCGTTTAAGAAACTAAATTTTATATGTTTTATCTTGACTTAAAAAACAGGAAAGCTTGGAATTGTGTAGCTAAATGACTCTTTAAGGCTCTCAAGTTGTATGAATGTATGCTTCGTGCGCGCATTAGTATTCTCTAAGTCCAATGAAATTATTGTCACGTGACTAATGACGTTTGTTGACGCGCGACCAACCTCCTCTGTGCTGTCATTATGCAGATCCACGCACAAGCCAGTCCGGCATAGCCAGACCCTTTACCAAACCGTCCAAGCTAGATGGTGTTTAGTAGTATGAGGTGGAAAGCTTAGATCCCTCAAGAAGTGGTACAACTGTGCCTTACTACCTTTAGTTTTCTTAGGTCCCTGCAAAGAACTCTAGTTGCAGCAACTTAAACCTCCCACCCACTTGAGAAAGTGATGTCATAGTGAACTCACCAATAAAAACAAGTCTGTAAAAATTGGTAGCTACAGTGCTCAAGTGTGTCTATGTGTGGAGGTATGCAAAGAAGAGAAAATTTTCAAAAGTCAATGTGAAGTTATGACAAAAACAATTAGTATTCCTTTTCCCTACTGAGACATTGTACAATGATCTCGGGATGTCCGCTATCGAAGATTCGACTGTATACTTTTGATATACTTAAGTTATACATATGTGTAGTATACTTGTGATATACTTTTGATACACCTAAGTTATATTATGGTATACCCATATGGTTTACATATGGTTTACACACCTGTGTAGACCGGTACTTATACATAGGAGAAACACTGGTGTATGCTAGATGAGTGACCCTGGTGTTTATGTATAACAAAGTAATCCTTATGTTATACACCGGTGTATACTGAAGATTTTGTATGGTGTATTTTTCTTATTATTAACATGTATAAGTTGTGGGTGTGGTTGTGTTAATAGTTTGGTCTTTCCTTTTTTGTGTGTGTTTGTGTGTGTGAAGTTTCTCGTTTTATGAATACTTAGTCATTTCCTGTGTGGTATTTAACTTGAGTTTGTGTGTCATATCACTGGTTCTGGTAAGTTAATTAACCCTGGTGGTACCAACTTAAAACAAGTATTGTGGCTAAAGAGTGCCTGAAAAGAATTGCATCTCCAAATACCGGGCCCATAATACCCACAGTATCTACATATCTGGTTATCATCAGAGACAAAATAATAATTAGTTGTTAAATGAAATCATAATGATGCACTCAATTATAAATACATTATAATCTAACTCTAAATTACTGGCAACAGAAATTACTTTTTATAATATAGTAGCTATAGTAATGGTTTTGATGTCTCAAAAAGATGTTAACATTAAAGCAGAAACCAATGCAAAAATTGATACAATTTTTGATGACCCATCGACTGTACCAGTGCTCAACTTTCCAGTCATGAAGTCTTGTGAATCAGTGGCCGGGTTCACTCGGCTGGGAGAGACCTGGGGGGTATCCCTGAGACCCACTGCGTGGCTTCTCAGGACTCCAGCAGCCTGGTAATTACTGAAGCCGTACAGGAGGTAGAGAGAAGAGTTCAAATTCAAGTCATTGGTCGTATCTGTGGTAGTAATTTGGCGGCCGATGCTATAATAAATTAGAAAATCAGCCATCAATACATTCATGTCAATTTCACGTCTTACCAATTGCTACAATAAACAGACACAGACCTACGTGTACAAATATATGCATACTTGTATATAATCAGGGCTGCATTAAAGGGGAAATGTAGGGGGACATTTGACCCACCCCCTTAAAAATATTTTAGTACTAACATTTTAACTGTGCAACACATGATCTCCAGTACTGCAAGGATCTCATAGGCTCTCATTGCCTCTCCTACAATCTAAGAGAGTTGTTAGGCCCCTTTTAAATTTGTTTTCTGCATGCAGCCCTGCCAATATATATATGTATACAGAAGTTCATTCAGAAATTAATCCAAGGAAGGGCGAGATTGAGCTGGTGCTACCTCAAGGGGGTCACAACTTTCACACATATAAAAATGGAAGAGGAGATGGCCTTCAATTAGCAAGACCATAATTAGAGCAGCAAGATGAACCCATATGTATGTACCTAACCAAAGTGGTTGATCTCTATTATCAGAGTCCTTATGATTCTATAAAATACTGAGGAATATTTGCAACGTTTGCATTGAGGGATGAGGCAAAACCTGCCCTAAAGCATTGGCCATAATTCTAATACAAGGTTAAAGCAATTTATTATTATTATTTTTTTGCTAATATACTCAAAAAAGGTAGTCAAATACCTGAACTTGATGACAATGAATCAAATACAGGATTGAAAATCCTCTTTTGAACAATTAAATACTAGGAGAGAGTTTTAGGAACAAGATATAAGTATTTAAAACTCCCTGCTGCATGTAACGATCACTAAATGTAGCTGGAAAGTATTGACTAGTCTAGTAGAGCCATGGCCTCCAGGTCAACTGCTGCATATTTATTTTCCCGGGGCTGCAGTTGCCTAGAATAAAATGAACAGGGTGTCCAGGAACTGTTCCTGTAACCGCATAACACACCATCTATGTATGTATCTTGTGCATCAGTGTACAAACACCATGCATCATCACTAATGGGGATTACAAGTGAAGCATGTGATGATACAGAACTGATAATGAAATTAAAATTTGTAATGTAGTCGTCTGTACAGGGTCAGAGCCACTATGTCGAAGGTGAAAAGATAGAACAGAAGTATAATTGGCCATAGAGGGTATAAATCTTGAATAAAAAGGCCCAAAAATGATTTCAAATCTGATTTGGTTGAAGGGATGATGAAGTTTCTAATGTGAGCCACTTTAACTTCAGGAATGGAAAGTTTTCCCTTCCCAACATAAAAACCGAGAAAATCGAAAGACTGAAAACACCAAGGACACTTTGAAGCTTTAACAGTAAGGCCGACATGATCAAGTCTGGAAAGAACAGGTGAAATGTGGGAAAGATGCTCATCAAATGTCACAGAATAGATGATAACATCGTCAATGTAGGGTAGACATAAGTGTTCTAAGCCACGTAAAACAGACTGCATTAGTAACTGAAAAGTAGAAGAGGCATTGGTAAGGCCAAATGGCATAACTCTATACTGGAATTTACCCTGCAAGCAGGTGAATTCTGTTAGGGGTTTTCTTCAGTCATGGGAACCTGATGGAACCCTTTTAAAAGGTTCATCTTTGATAAAAACTTTGTATATGAGCAAGTATGTCATCAATTGAAGGCATTGAGAAAGGGTTGTGGACAGTAACATCGTTCAGTTTCCTATAATCTTATGACTATTCTAATGCCACCGTCTTTCTTCTTTACTGGCATTGGTGAGCTCGACCAGAGGGAAGTGGATACTGCTGCTGGGGTTCAAGGATCACAGGCTGAGTAATGTTGATGGGGATGGGATCTTCAACCTCCTCATCTGGAATGATGAGAGTTCTGAAAACCATTTGAGACCACCAAAATAACAATCAAATACTTCAGCTACAACATGACCTTTCTCAGTGATTACATATTAAATGACTAATTTAATGCCAACTATACCTACCACACAAGAAAAAAAAAAGAACTTAACCACATGAAGTTGAAGACCAGTCACTTACTAGCATCTGAGTCTTCCATCTACATAGGAACCATTGAAGAGGAAGGCATTGACTATAGTATCTGCAGAATTGTCTCTGGCACTTATCGGGTTCCAAGTGTCCAGTGCCTCCACCAAGCCAGTGGTATTTCGAAGGTTGCAGCCTACCACATCTGCAGCAAACTACAGGACACAACCACAATGACAGCTGGGTAACCGCCCACACTGTATGTACACCTCACTGTAGTCAATAAATCCAGAGGACTGTTAAGTGGAGGATTCAATGGTATTGCAAGACAGACACTAAGATTTTGTCTTAAAATAAACAAAAATAAAAATTGAAACTCCCCAGTGCATAAAATGTGGGTAGGCAAATGTTTTAGCAAACATTCTTTACAGCTTCAGTAAAGTTTTAGTTGGAACAATTAAATATTTTTCGATAATGAGTACAACTACAATAAGTGCACATAATAATAGCACTAGAAATTAATGGTAGATTTTTTTTAAATTTCAGTGGAGATTATACTTGTTGTTTTTGTAAATACTCACCATACTAGGTGAATCGGTAAATCCCACGGCAACCCAACCCCGGGCATTTCCCTCCAAGTAGATGTCGAGGAACCTGGGGTTCGCTACATTGGTGTCGATGCCCACGAACACGGAGCAGTCAGCCACTTCACACCCTGCAGGATTGCGAGCTGTGATCCTATAGTTGGCTGGGTTCCTGATCTGTGACAGGGAAATGGAATAAATACATACGTCTAACACACATGCTATAATTATGCATATTATATGATCCTTTTAAAACGGGAAGGAATCACTATGTACATGCTAACTCTATGTTACTGGCTGATAGTGAGTGAAAATTAGGAGTGGAATATTTCAATTTATGGCAAGTACCAGGAATTTTCTCCATGATATCTCTTATCAACTAATGAAGTCCACTTGTTTTGTACGAAGTTAATGTTATGAGCACATGCACACATAATAAGACGTTCAACAAAGCTAGCATTATATTAAATGCTTCAATGCTGCCCTAATTAGTGCCCGCACTACTTCAGTTTTCCAGCACTTGAATGGTTACCCTTGATATGAATAGGCACACGTGTCAATTTTTAAAGATATGGCACATACCCACTTCTTTTGCTCACATGACCACAAGCATAATACAAACTGCACACTGGCTTGTGAACGTTATACATACCGCTCTTCTACACTTTAATTCCATTGGACTGCATTTTTGTGCAGCAGTAGATTAAACAATATTATTCATGTGTATGTGATTAATGAAATTGCTTACTTAAAATGTAGTAAGTTCAGTGTAGAGTTGGAAACAGTGAATTTTTTAATTCATTGGACACAAGATGCACACTGAGTGAGTTGATAACCTGATTCTTTCTTCATACATACAATCTGCTACTGGCACTGGTCACCCTTATGCATCTGGCTTCACGTATTAACTAAACGAATTCCAGGGTTTTTTTTCTTCTTTTCTCCGGGTGGGAGAAAGTGGCGTGTGGGCAAAATAGACCACATGGTGTGGTTGTGGAATTTTGAATGAGAGGAACCTGTTATGGGGGGAAGGAGGGTGTCCAAGGCTTATGATGCAAGCTTCTATACTACACGTACCAATTTAGTTGTACCGAATTTGATCATCATCTACCTATACTGCATGTGTTACCTAATGAATGTGAATCAGTAATGTGTGTATGTGAAATATGTACTTTATGCATCGACAATGCTTCTATGCCCCACCCCCACCCCCACCTTCCCATCCACCCCATTACAAACTTTTAGATCACCAATACATATATATCTTTACTTCGATATTTCCATACTGCACTCCCTCAAACAGTTTATGGAAACTATATTTCAGACCAATTCTCATTGTGACTGCTGAACGAGTGCAGAAACATTGATGTAGTTAAGCCTAAGAGGGGATAGTTGGGGGAGGGGCATGGAAAAGTGTCAAACACACATGCGCAAGAGACAAGTAGTGTATATCGTGGACAGTCAGAATCGCGTGCCCAAGAGAGATGTGACACATACACCATTTTCTCCACTATCGGTGGTTCAGATTACGCCATCAAGTCTTTTCAAGTTTGTGTGTGGCAACTCTACTTTCCGCACCATTAATAGCTAGATGTTAATACTGCACAACAACTACAACAAAAAAGAAAAAAAGAAAAGAAAAAACAAACAAACAAACAAACAAACAAAAAAAATTTTTTTTAAAGCCCAACCTACAACTTTAAAGCAAAAGAGTTCATCTTAGCACCCATATAGGATATTTTTTCATGGCCAAGAAGAATCTATCATTCAACATTTCCTAACCGACTTACCAGCATACAACTGTAACTTACTGGCACTTCAGATAACAGAGGTTGTACTACTGGAGACATAGTTATTGATCCATCATCACTCTATGTAACACAAATACAATACAAATGAAGGCTCATACTTGGATCAGCATCTGGCCACCATCCCTCCTCATGGTGGGCATAGAGGAATATGTACTTACCCCAGCACTCAGTGGGCCGAAATACTCAGTCATACTTCTTACAATAGTGAATCTACATACACACACACACACACCAGAAAAACATGTAAAAGTGACATTTCAAACTTATTTTGGCAAGAAAAAAATACACAAACAAACAATGTTTTTTCACATTGTTTGTTTGTGTATTTTTTTCCATCCAAAATAAGTTTTAAATGTGTGTGTAGATTCACTAAATGTGCAAGATATAAACTGTGCACTAATTATTTTAAATGAGCATATATTTTCTATTACATTCACACCCAATAAACAACAAAATACAACAACAAAACAACAAATAATTAAATGTCATTAGGAGTAGTTTGGCTCATTGCAACGAACCACATGAGAAGTGTAAGTGCATTAAATGGGGAATGCCTACTATTAAACATTATAACAAGATACAATACCAGTACTACCATACCTGTAGTACTAAGTACCTGCAATACCCAGTAAATGAACTTAAGTACCTTATCTGTATGTATGTACCATACCTGAAATCCACCAAGCCATCAGTAGCAGGAGCATTCCAAGTGAAGGACACACTGCCTGTGTTTGGGGTACTGTGAATTAGAGTAGCCTAAACACAGGGGAAGGAAGAAGATCAGGCAACAAAGTAATATTATATCAACATACAGGTCTATGCTGAATGTTCTAGCACAGTACTTACTTCATCAGGTATAGCAGCACTGACGCTGCTACATGCCAGGTGCTTCTGTTGACCAGTTTGAATTCCAAACTGACTAATTCCAAACTGACCAATTCTGGCATCAGAAGGATCTAATGCTTGAACTAAGTACCCCCGAATATTCATTCCATCAGCAGAATAAATTGAACCTACATATGTGAGAATTAAGATAAACATGTAAAAATTAAAACAATACTATAAATAATTTTAAATATAGCTATATATGCACACTCATTCATCCTTTCAATAATCATAGTATTAACAAGAATAGAAAAAAACAACAACAACTGATGTATGTAGGCAAAAACAAAGGTGAATTAAAAGCTGTGCATTACAAGAATGTAATGCACCCAAGTGATAATAGCTAGATTAGAATATAGGATATTCTCACACTGACTTAGATAGATACTACGGAAGAGTCCACAAACAAGAGGAATTATTGTTAGAGCTTTTAGGGGAGAGTGGGGAGAGGGGGGGAGGGGGTTAGGTGGGAGATTGGCTTTGCTCCTTCCCCCTGAAGTTCATTCTTTTCGGGTAGCCGAGGTGATTATTTATTGTACATAATTAAAAATGCAAGAATTCTTTTTTTTTAAATGAATATACAGTAGGTGTGCTTGATAGCAGAGTGATGGCATTAGCACAATAATCTAGCTCAGTACACAATAATGTATGTATGTATGTATTTGTGTATGTATGTATGTGTGTACAGGTGTAAGTGAATCATTTACTGTAGAGCACTAGCTATAATTAGGTAATCTATTACATCAATTATCCACCTAATGTATGCCACGGTTTTCACAAATCCGGTCACATGGAAGCTGTAGCACAAGCCGTCTTCGCCCTACGCACTACAACACTTCAGTATTTTTGCTTAAGTGCTGGCTAGTTTCACTGCAAAGCATTTCGTTTAATTGTTAAAACTGTGCTCTTTATAAATATTATCTTGGCAAGTTAAGCATCATCAATGTATCAGTCGTCTGCTGCCCCGAAAGTAAATACTAGCAAAAGTATGCTCGACCATTAGCCTAAGAGTATTCCATGAAGCATAGTGGTTTGGGTAAATAGTACAGGAAAGGAGTATAGAATTTGTCAATTACACATATTTCGCAAAAAATCAGCATTCCTGATATTGCTCACATTGTGCAATCTTAGGCATAGCAACTGACATGTAAAGTGCATCTTTAATGTTGGCATATGGGTGAATATAACATTCCACATTTACAGTTGACACTATAACTCCTTTCTGTCAATGGCTCTCCCTCTCTCTCTTCTCGCACCAAATGTATATAGCTACTTATTCCTGAAGACTACACGACACTCACCAGTGTACCAGGTAGACGCTGAGTATGAGAAATAGCCATAGTCGTTAGCATGTCCTAAGAATTCCACTGTCAGGTGGTACGTGCCATTGCCGGATTGTAACATATGGGGTGCTACACTCCCAGGCCTCATGTTCAAACACGTAGACTCCTCTGCAGGGGGACCAGAACTAAAACATACTGCTAGACCCAAACTCACAGCGAAAACCAAAGCAGTCAAGGTCAATATTTTAGTCTCCATCCTCACGAACTTCAAAAAGTGAAAATCAGATTAGCTAGGAAAAGTATAGTAAGACGTTTCACACAACCGAACACGCACCGGGTGGCAATAAGTTATCAGAGATACTGATTGGCTCACTCTGATATTTCCCAAAGAAAATGTACGGCGTGTAAAAACGGGGACTTTCCCAAAATTGCAGCGGATCCCCTAGCTAGCTATTTACGATAAAGGGGACCCCTTGTAAATGGGGCACTTCCTTCCCCCTTTCACACCAGCAGAAACGCTAATAGGATTTAATAGATACAAGCAAGTACAGTGACGAAAGTAGCTGTCTTGCACGCGAGAGACAACCAAGCACTACGAAAAGAGCGAAGTATTACTAGTGGTGCGCTCGAATAGCGCAAATGCATGGCGAGCGAATAAATATATGAGTATAGGTAAAGATGATTTGTAAAGGAAATCGCTAAGTAATAGCAATGATTAGGCATGAAGAGTTAACAATAACAGAAGTACCTGAATAAACTTCGAAAGCAGTGGCAAAGAAGCGCAGCTTGACAATTTGCCATTCAGTCTTTCGCCAAGAAGAGAGTAGCTATAAACTTTTTGGTTGAAACAAAGTTGCGTAAGGCAGTGCAGCAGGATTCTCCGTGCTCGTTAATTGAAAAATACTGGAACTGTGAACGCTTTACCTAACTTACGTAATTAGAAGCGCGGGCGAAATTTTTTGACGTACGCATACATACCTACATATTATATATATATATATATATCTGAAATCTCAATTGAACACGACTGATAGTCAGCTTCGCTCGCTTCGCTCGCTCGCTGAATTAGGGGGCACTTTTTATCGTGTTGGTGCAAAGATTGCAGGTGCAAAGGTTAGTACGGAAAAGCGTATTTCCCAAGGCTAGTTTCTGATAGTGTTGTGAAGCTCAAGCAAATTGTTTCCTCTGAAGTTAGTGACAGCAGTCTATTACGGAGTTCATGAACAAATCACATGGTTCAGGTATCATCAATTATGGATAGAATTATTCAAGATGTGAGCAAAAGTTTAGAACATGCCTTTATTGTGAAAAGCACTATTAACAATCATTGCTAGCTAGAAACCTGCATTCAATGCCAGCAGCACAATAAGAAATGATGAAGCAAGCATGCTGTATCCAATTCAGTGACATCCAAAGCTGTGGCATCAAGGGATGGATTTAATAAAGCCATTGCCCATAACTCGCAGAGAAATAAAAACTTAGTGAGATGTCCTGATTGTATGGCGAAGCATGATTAGAAGGTACAGCTCTTGCTGATAAATCTGCCAAACAATAGGTAATTTCATGCATAGTGTGAGTTACAATCTCTTGAGCCATTTATTGAGGGGAAAGAATTAATCATAATTGCCATCAAAATATTATGGGATTGTATGGATAAGTTTAAAGGAACCACTTTCTGATCCGTCCAATTATTGGTGTAGCATAACAATTTTCTGAGGCTGTGTTTTGAAAACAACATATAAATACCTGCCTGTTTACTGACTTAGTACAAACCATACAGAGAGAAGTTTAGCAAGAATTAAAGCTATGCAAGCTACAGATTGAAATTTGCATCATTTATTTTAGTACATAATAATTCACCACAATGAATTGTCATAGGAGTTTAAATTCATTATTTAAGTTTGCAAGTTAGATGATCATCAGCAGTACTTGTCCATGAAAGAAGAAAATACAGAGAAAGATGCTAATAAAGTACAGTAGATCTAGATCAAAGTCTAAAATGGAAACAGTGAAGGCTGTGTATGGAGATTAGTCTAGCGGACCAGACCCTTTAAGTGATTAGGTAAAGGGTTTGGCTCGCAAGACTAAATGGAGATATATGGGTAACTGCAACATTCAAATTAATAGCAGCACAAGTAGTGTGAACAATTTTACGAGGCAAAGTTGAGTAAAAATTTTCGCTACAGGATCGAGTGCTATTATCCAAATACCTCGGTTTTTTCCGTGCTATCATAATGTTAATGCTACAGCCAAATATATTAATTTACTTCTGAAGTTTAGAAATCATAATCTCGTACTATATTTTTATCAAAAAATTCTCCCACTCTGTTTCTGCCATTTTAAATACACTAAAAATAATGTTGCTAGCGTACTTTGTTGTAACAAGGCCCTAGTGGATAAAGTGCGGCGAGGACTTAGATCATTTTTATTACTCAGATCATTTTTTTCAGTTCACCACTTCCATGATATTTTAAAATAATACCACACTTTTTTTGTATTGAAAAATGACTCAGCTATGGTATTAAATTTCTAATTTCAGCTTTAGTCACAATATTGTTGGCGTTGTGCTTCCAGAAGTTTTGCTTCGTGCTATATCTAGCATGATCTCACACAAGAAAAGGTACTGGAACAGAACCCTTAACTGGAAAATTTGATAGAATTTTAATTTAATGATTCGTGTTTTGAAAAAAGTACCCTAGTTTAAACGGCAGAATTGCAATGAAATCTACCCGCATTTGTTCAGTCAATTACTCCCCATTAATAATATACCATGTATGATTATCTGATTTCACGCTGCATTCATGAAGCTAAAGTACTAGTATTGTTTTGCTCAATTGTAATAATAGGCTGCTCATTTAGTTATAGTCACATTGTAGGTTAGCAGGTTTTGTAAAAACTCAAAAACATGAAGAGAGGCAAGATTAAAGTGTTCTAGGTTGCATCCTACATTGGTATAATTTTGTATGCCTAATTGTATATGTTGATATGAAAGACAATTATGATTATGACACATAATGCAACAAGGTCTTATAGTCAGAACTGGGAATAAATTCCTTACCAAGAAATGTGTACATCAGGATGCTGGTAATGATGCCAATAATGACCCCTCAAAAGTTTGAAATTCAATTCCCATAGGGGAACTTGCTAGTTACAGCTGCTTGAAGTATTGCTATTCAATACCTTATATGGCAATCAGTGAACGCAGCCTACTAACTGTAAACACCATAGCTATGTTTGTACATGCTTCTACAGTTGTGATAAGTAATCCCAAACTGGTTTTGTGTAAACTTCTTATTTTGGTGTTCATAATGATAATGATCTGCAGCTACACAGCTAAAATCGAAGTATGACTTACATACCAAAATTGGTATGATACTGCATGTCACCATTTGCATCCCAAAACTTGGTGTGATACCCATACTTTTTTGCCATAGTATGTTTTACATACCAATATTAGTATAAAATCCATACCAAAAAAAGAATGATTTACATACTATGTTTTAGTATAATTTTCATACAAATTTCATAATTGAATAAAATTTTACAAAAAAATCATATGTTATTTATGCTTACAATAAAATGTTGTAACTTGCTTCTTTGATATACTTTGTCTAAAAAAAAATGCTCTAAAAAAATAAAAAATTGGTACATCCACTTGGATATTCCAAATTGAAAACATAAAAGATAGATAACAATGTAAAAGGAATGTTGTGTTTGTTTATCTTGTACACAGTTTTTCGTTCAGCCACTATGTATATATTGATGATGGTTTGGTTTAGTAGTTCCACTGCTACCAGAGGCTGTGCGTGTGAACTCTCTCTTGCTATATCTGCTGGATACTACAGTAACAATAATATAAGACAACGTCAATAACTGTGTATGAATGCAGATCTTTATTACACTGTATTAACATTCTTTATTGTTGCTCACCTCAATGACAATGACAATGTTATTATAGTGTCATGTATTTTAGTACATAATAATTCACCACAATGAATTGTCACAGGAGTTTAAATTTATTATTTAAGTTTGCAGTTAGATGATCTTCAGCAGCATTTGTCCATGAAAGAAGAAAATACAGAGAAAGATGCTAATAAAGTACAGTAGATCTAGATCAAAGTCTAAAATGGATACAGTTAGTGAAGGCTGTGTATGGAGATTAGTCCAGCAGACCAGACCCTTTAAGTGATTAGGTAAAGGGTCTCGCTCGCAAGACTATGTGGAGATATATAATAGTATGGGCAACTGCAACATTTAAAATTAATAGCAGCACAAGTAGTGTGAGACAATTTCACGAGGCAAAGTTGAGTAAAATTTCTCGCTACAGGATCAAATGCTATTATCCAAATACCTCGGTTTTTTCATGCTATCATAATGTTAATGCTACAGCCAAATATATTAATTTATTTCTGAAGTTAAGAAATCATAATCTCGTATTATATTTTTGTCAAAAAATTCTCCCACTCTGTTTCTGCCATTTTAAATACACTAAAAATAATGTTGCTAGCGTACTTTGTTGTAACAAGGCCCTAGTGGATAAAGTGCGGCGAGGACTTAGATAGATCATTTTGACTACTCAGATCATTTTTTTCAGTTCACCACTGCCATGATACTTCAAAATAATACCACACTTTTTTTGTATAGGAAAATGACTCAGCTATGGTATTAAATTTCTAATTTCAGTTTTAGTCACAATATTGTTGACGTTGTGCTTCCAGAAGTTTTGCTTCGTGCTATATCTAGCATGATCTAACACAAGAAGAGGTACTGGAACAGAACCCTTAGCAGGAAAATTTGATAGAATTTAAATTTAATGATTCGTCTTTTGAAAAAAGTACCCTAGTTTAAACTGCAGAATTGCAATGAAATCTACCCGCATTTGTTCAGTCAATTACTCCCCATTAATAATATACCATATATGATTATGTAATAGTTAGAGCATACACCGCTCAGGTACTGGTGGATTTAGTGCACTGAAGCCCAAGGGCCGTAGGCCCGAGGGCTTTGTGCACTAAATCCACCAGCACCTGAGCGCATGCTCTAACTATTTTAGAACCCGTTTACCCAAAGCCGGCCCAGTTTCCACTAGCAACTTGGTTTATCAGCATTTTCGCACAAATATGGCGGTGTCAAGCGAATTTCCGGCCCAAAATTAAAATTCAATTAAAATTCAATTGAAGCGCACCGGGCAGGTTTACTTTAGCATTGTAGCTGCCAGCTGTTATCTCCAGATCTAACTCTACCCTGGGCTGCTCTGCTCTGTGGTAAACAGTTAAGCAGCTAGCTATGGTAAATTCCTGCGGGTATGAGCTGTCAGCAGGAGAGGAACTAGGGCTGGTCCCGTATGGATATGAGAGGGTAGTAGACCCTCACATATCATATCCAGGCCTCACACAGCTTTATCTGGCCTATTCTATTAAACTAAAACTCAAAAATAGCAATACCCCAAGGGTGGTTAGTATGCACAGTTTATATACCTAAAGGCAAAAAATAGTGCACACTTACCAAGTTAGTACACTTAGTAACAATATAGCAACGGGTTCTAACTGATTTTACGCTGCATTTATGAAGCTAAAGTACTAGTATTGTTTTTGCTCAATTGTAATAATAGGCTACTCTTGGCTATGGTCACATTGTAGGTTAGCAGGTTTTGTAAAAACTCAAAAACATGAAGAGAGGCAAGATTAAAGTGTTCTAGGTAACGTCCTACATTGGTATATTTTGTATGCCTAATTGTAGATCTTGATATGAAAGACAATTATCATTATGACACATAATGCAACAAGGTCTTATATAGTCAGAACTGGGAATAAAATAATTTCTTACCAAGAAATTTGTACATCAGGATGCTGGTAATGATGCCAACTCAAAAGTTTGAAATCCAATTCCCCTAGGGGGGAACTTGCTTGCTACCAGCTGCTTGAAGATTTGCTATTCAATACCTTATATGGCAATCAGTGTATGCAGCCTACTAACTGTAAACACCATAGCTATGTTTGTACATGCTTCTACAGTTGTGATAAAGTAATCCCAAACTAAACTTCATATTTTGGTGTTCATAATGATCTGCAGCAACTGTTACCAGCTAGTAAGTATTGTCTGCTTATAGCTAGTGCCTCCTTTAGTGGCACCATGGATGGTTCTAGGTCTGCATCTTGTTCTGTCTATGGTGGGCCTAAGATAGCAACTCAATATCTGGTATAGGCAACTTCCAAAGTTTATCATTGCCTAAGGGTATGCAGAAAATGTTGGAAATGCAGAAATTTTGAAGCATTTCAATGAAGCACATTGACATGAAAGTGTGAGGTATCACAGACAGTGCAGGTGTAATCTGTACAATTGTCAAAGTTACCACAGAGGCAACTGGTAAGTACAAACTGTTTTTGCTAACTCAGAATCTAATTTGTTACTCTATAGTTGCAGCAAAGGTAAATAAAGAGTCAGCACATAGCCAGAGGAGACACAGTTCATCTGCATCAGTTGCATGCAGTTTCAGTAGCACACATTCTACAGTTTAACTTGTATACAAAAAATGTACGCAATTCTTGGCAACCAAGTTGTTGATCTTATTCCAAATTATCCATGTAAGGTATAGCTATCATCAAACACCTTGCATGCTTAGTAAACTCTGTTCTCTACAGAGATTGCTAGGAAAAGGTATTGAGTTCCTGACAACTTGTCAGCTGATGGGTTGAAGACATCCCCACTGAAAAATGCTAAAAACCGTAAAGATGTTACGGCATTGAAGTTGCAGGCTGCCTAGAAGGCATGAATGATCTTGTGGTGGGAAAAAAACTCTTTATCACTTGTGCTGCAAAGTTAATTACAAGACTGGTTGTCACCAATCCAAGACTAGAAATGTAATAGGTAGAGATTGTAACATTCATCAACTTCATTTCACAGGTGGGTGAAACATAGTTGAGGAAAAACTTGTGAATATATTATTTAGAATTGGAAGTTGAGCATGGGGTAATGACACTTGCCCAAGTTCATGAAGTATTACAACAATTAGATCCAACACCAGATAAAAGTCTTGCATATTCAAGGAAATGGCTGAAGAAAAAACTTCAAAAAAAGTGTAGCAGAATGTGATTTGTTTTAAAAATAGAACAAACACTATTTTATGAGAGCATCATGCACATCTTCAGTCAGGTGAAGAGAAAGTCAATAATAATAAAAGCTGCACTTAAGTTAATTTATAATGACATAGCCACTCTGTATGACAGACTGTGTGCAGGGGATGTCAACAAACACACGGATGTCTTCCTTGATGTGTGAACAACAATGGATGATGTCATTGGGAATGGTATTGCAATCTTCCAGTACATCTATCATGCATTATGAACACTATTAGCTTCACAGTAAAAAATGGGGTGTAACGGTACACCCTTACTAGGGTGTAATGGAACACCCTATTAAACAGGGGTGTTATGGTACACTCTATGGTGCACCATAACACCCTACTATAAAGTAGGTGTTTAATGAAACACCTTATGGTGTACCATAACACCCTATGATGTATCACAACACTTTATAGTATACTCCTAAATCCTGGTGAGAGCAACTTGTAAAAGCAGTCTAAGGAAAACCTTTTTGTTTGATTGATTGAATTTTGTCAATTTCTTTAAAAGACTGGTGGCTGTGTGTGATAAACAAATGGTATGAGTGTGACTCAGTAAAATCAAATATATTTGAAGTTCTTGCCAAAATACAATACTACATATCTATACCATAGAGACTATTATAAAATAATTAAATGCCACTTATCCCTTTTTATTTCTGTGCTTTATCTTTTGTCTTGTATATCTGAGGACCTTGTACCCAACGTGCATATATTGAATTAGGATAGATCGTCAAGTAAAATAAAGCCTTGATACACTTCCTTAATAGAGTTTTACCTGTAATGACGACCTGATGTCACTATAATTTTATTTGGGTTGTTTTAAATAAATTCTCACTAATAATGTTTATACATTACATTTTGAAGAAAGAAAAAAAAGAAAAAAACTCTACATGATCAACAAGTGAAGGTTCAACAATAGAAGATGACTTGAGAACAGATCTTCACTCTTCCATGATGGCACACATTCTCTACATCACATACAACACAATCTATAAGTTTTGTTGCAAGCACAGAAATATCAGATTTTCTTTCCATAAGCAGTTATACCCAGCCTAGCCATAGATAAGTATTGCTAGACAGAAATTCAAAATTTAGAATATGCATAGAATTAACCAGGGCCCCAGAATATTCAGGGTTACGCATTCAATATAATGATAATGTTATCTTGACTTTTTGCTGAAATCTGTTATTTATTTGCATACTTACTGTCCCTTTACCAGATATGAACATAACCATACAAATCTGGTAAGAATAAGCAGGTTAACTAAATAGAAAGTATCTGTATCATTGCTTGGGCTCATAGACAGTGTGTGTGTGTGTGTTTGTGTGCGTGCGTGCATGTCGTGACTTTAACACATTTAGCTGCATTTAACTTACCACATCAAACATATCAGTTAGGCCCATTGTCAGAAAGTACTTCACCTACACAAACATGAACACATACACATGCCACATAAATGCATACATATCTCCACAGGCACACGTGTAATGGGTAGAAAGTGGTATGTAACAAGATATGTTAGACTGCACTGTTACTACAGTGTGATTTAGGAAAACAGGACCAGAGAGAAGTGAAACTACTGCCAAAGAGCGAACATGACGTATCGTGATTTTATTATCCAGCCTCTACTTATATTTAACTTCTAATGGGATCCAAGGTGTTTGAAGTTACAGAAGAAACTGTGATAGAACAACTGCAGAGATGAGTGAAACTAAGACAACTGATTTTATTCAACAGACACTTATTAAGCATTTGTCAAAAAAAATCCAATTATTTTTAAATACTAATGAATTTTGTAAATATCACAGGTTAAATTCGAACATAGATTAGAAGTCCTACATTCTAGCTGTTTTTTTTTTAATATCGAATCCTCATGAATGTTGCACAACAAATTTTTAATTTAAAGGTATGTTTGGTAAGGGTCAACAAATGCACATTTCAATCTTACAGCCCTGCCTAGAAAACCACTGCTTTGATCATCAGCTCAAGGACAAAATATCAATGCTAAATAAACAGCTAATAGCACTGCAATTCTAATACATGTTAGGATGTTGGCAAACTATTAGCAACTAATAGCATGGTTAGTCGTATGATGCATCACCTCATTCTAATTACCTTACTCATGCTATTAATCCTGACTACCTTAGTTACTCATGTTCAATACAAACTCACATATTATTCTATTTCACCTCTTGCTGTCACTGAGACCACAACAAATCTCTTCATCAAGATCACAGATTCCTACATGATTACACATACAAAGTATACCTATAACACTGGATTCATTTCTATAATATTACAGGGCTTCAAGGATATAGACTCTGCTCTATACCATATTCTAATTACAGCACCACTCTAATAGTAGCACCTTTTCGCGGTAATATTTTCTTCCTAGTTCTATTACAAACTAAACTGAATTTGGAATTGTTCTGTGGTGCTTAGCCAATATGTACGGACTCATAGCATACATAGATTTGTGGGACTATCTTCTACCTCTATCTGGGCTGAAACTACTGCTTTTTATGAAAGGGAAGCAGAGAAGATGAAATTTAGTGCTGGTCCTCCAAAATTGCCATCACTGCACGAAGATGTGACAATGTACTGATCACTTGCCAAGGTCACAGGTCCAACTCCATCCTAATTGCTAAGCTCAGACCTAATTTTAGAACCAGCTCAAACCAACAATTAATGTTCTGTTCTAATAATAGACTATTTCAGAATCTGAATTATTTTGGTGCTGTAATTAGAATAACTATGATACATTCTATCAGTACATTAGTGTCATGATTTTGCAAACCATTATTTAGAAGCATAGGGTGTACACTTTCTGACATTCACATGCACAGATATATTTAGGCGAACTTGTAATCATAAAGCTTCTGTTCTCATCAAGTTGAAATCAGCTAAATATGCAATGTGCAGGTGGCTGATAACCCCACCATATGGTAAGCCCAAATCTGACTTAGGTTGCTATTACCAAACAACACTTGTATGAATACCTTTCACTTACATCGACGAGACATCTTTAGACTGATTAGACTAAATATTTCTTCTGCTTCTGCCCTCTACACAGACAAAGCCAAGAATAAAATTACTTTTGGTAAAGGGATAACGCTTAACTTTTAATGGGAGGGTAAAGGGTATCTTTATCCTAAATCCCTTGATACTTGATGGGGTAAAGGGTTTTTGTCCTAAAAAGAGTGTCTATTATTGGATCGTGATGTAAGTGGCGGCAGAGAGCGAGATTCTACAAAATGAAAACGCGGACACACAACAAGACATTGATTGAGCTAGCTTGAGATATGGATACTTTGTGTGAAGGTAGATAACCAATTTTATAGATAGCGATAAGCTCCAGAGCACTGGTGTGATATTGGTTGATAATCAGAACTTCAATAACATTTTTATCTGATGATAACTGCAGTGTTCCTTTTTTATATGTGATCACTTCAACTTTAGCCCCATCAGGGATTGATACAGGATTTTTATTTGAGGGGTAAAGCTTTAAGTATGGAAATGAGACATTTAGTACAGTTAAACTGACCTACCAATTGGATAAACGTTGATCTTTTTTCTTCTTTTTTTTCATATTCAAGTAGTCATTTTTTTCGGGCTTTGATTTTTTAAAATCTCCCAACTCATTCTATTGTGTATTGTAATAACTTGTGGAGTATGATATTGTGAAAAGGTTTCATGGCTAGTATTGAGTACTGCATATTCTCTGACTTCACTTTTTTTTTTTTTTTTTGCTTTTGTCTTATTTCATGTATTTTCAGCACAGAAGCTACTACTACTACCACCAACACAAACACCCCACTAAAAGGGGACGCTGTAAGACGCACTCCCATTTGTCAGCTGCTGGTAAAGGAACAGCACTCATTGAGTGAGCCAGGGAGGAAAGAACAACACAAGACAACTCGGGTAATAATAATGAGAAATTTCACAAAGAGAAAGTAAAGGTGCCAATTTGGAAACATAGCAATTAGAGTTGATGGGCATGATAAAACAGGCGAGAGTGTTACATGTAGGTCACACATAAGCATCATCGGGAATTTACATATTGGCAGGGTTTCATACTGGATTTTTTGCTGAGGGGAGACTTCAAGTATGCTAAGCCACACTCATTTTTGTACTTGGATAGGTGAAGACGAGAACTCGGTGTGTACATTGTGTTGTAATGACTGCTAGAGGGTACTGTTGTGTATGTATTCTATGGCTAGTACTGAGTACAGCATATTTTAAGAAAGAGTGTGATTATGATTATTTTTCTTGAGGGGGGTGGGAGGGGGAGAGACTTTCACTTAGAGAATATTCTTCCTTCCCCAGCTCCCTGTATGCCTATACAAAACTCTTGTATTCGGAGGTGCTAATCCACATACATTTCATACAGTTGGTTAATTTTTGATAATACAGGTCATTATATGTGACCGTCTACAGGAAAATCAGGCACAACATGGCGTGTGTAAATGTCAGGGAAAAGGTTGGTCGAATTCTTAAAATTGCATTAAATAAGCTAACGGAAGGGAACGGTTATGTAGAATGTATTGAGAACCACTTAAGCTATGACTATAACACTTGGAAACTCAATATCTATAGATGCTGACGACTCAGTGCAAAAAAAAAATTTATTATTATTTTTTTAAATTTTTTATGGAGGCCACATTGGGCGTGATTTTTCTGTAGGCAGTCGCATATAGAGAAGTGTTGTACCCACTGGACCAGTTGTTCTCAGCTTTGTTAGACGCTCAGCATATAGCACACAGTATGAATGTTTAGCTTCATATTCATAGTCCAGTGATGAACAATCAAGTAGACTAATTGTATACAACAATTTAGTGTTTCATGTTCACTGCAGGCCACCAGGTTTTTGTCCAGTGTTGCCTCACGATGTACATTGCCCAAGGTGACAGTAAAAATGCTACCCAGTGTTTTGAGAAGGTTCTGGCAGCTAAGCCTAGCAACTATGAAATATTTAGGAGTACTTGAAGAAAGTGACAGACCAGTTCCCAGATGATATGGAGACTTAGATAGAACTGGGCAGTATCCTGGAACGGGGGGATTTAAAGGTGGGTGTGGTCAATGCATTAGTATCCTGGAACAAGGAGATTTAATGATGGGTGTGGTCAATGCATTAGTATCCTGGAACAGGGAGATTTAATGGTGGGTGTGGTCAATGCATTAGTATCCTGGAACACGGAGATTTAATGGTGGGTGTGGTCAATGCATTAGTATCCTGGAACAGGGGGATTTAATGGTAGGTGTGGTCAATGCAATATAGAACTGGGCAGTGTCCTGATGCAGGGGAATGTATAGGTGGGTGTGGTAAGTCATTTGTTTAGCTCCAGTCCATAGTTGGTGGTCATATATGGCGGGTAAACCAACCAACCATATAATATGAAATTTTGCTCAGCATCTCATGAGAACTGAATTGTAACCATGTGTTGGGTTTACTTTGATAGAGCATTTTTGCAATAATGTTTCTTTATAACTTACTGCTGATGAATGCTACTATTCAATAGTGGCTATTAATTCAAGAGTTGTTATTAATGTTGACCAAGTGGACTATAGAGTACATGAATTTACTCCTACATTTGGAAGTTCTATAGTGGTCTAATGCACTATGTGGAATCAGTAACATTTGTCTGCAGCTACTATTCAAGAGTGGCTGACGTTTTATTAAGTCTCTCGAGCTGGGAGGTTAAGTATTGAAGGCAACGTCTAACTGCAAGAATATGGTACTTGATAATGTATTTGGAACTGATTATATAATAATTAGGCGCTGTCACCGAGGGCACTAATGTGTAGGGTCCTGAAGTGCCAGGGTTGTGGCATCCCAAGTGAAACAAGGGTACTACTAATGACGCCAGAGGGACCCTAAACACAGTAGTTCCCAACGGACGCACAGTGTTTAACTAATTTAGAAAATAGCAACGGTAGTCATTGCTAATACCCTGAGAGGCAGGGCACTACATGTAGTAGCCCTCTACCAGGGCACTACATATGTGACCGTCTACAGGAAAATCCGGCACAACGCGGCCCCGACAAAAACATTTTTTTGTTTGCACTTACACACTCCTCGGCATCCAGATATTAAGCTCTCCAAGTTTTATCGTCGTAGCTTTAGCATTCCCGCTATATATTACCTAACCGTTCCCTTCGTTAGGTTTATTTTATAAAATTTTAAGAACTAAATCTATCTTTTCGCAACGTCTACGCATGCTGCGTTGTGCCCGATTTTCCCATAGACAGTCGCATATAGTGCCCTCGTCTGGAGGCACTATGTGATTCAGAGCCCTGCTAAGTAATACAAAAACTGGAGCTTTTTTTAAATAAATAATAAAAATAATGACAACCAATTCTGAACAACGTAAGCAGAATACTGCATATTTAGTTGTTATTTACGATCTTCACAAACATCTAAAATTGGAGTAGCAAAATGGTACAAAAAGCGCTTGACTCAAGTTTTTGTTGACGTTCTTGTTGTTTAGCTGTTGATGCATACTATAAGTCATCACACATTCTGACAGATAAAGTGGGAGCTGATATTCCTCCAGAGATACTCAACGGTAGTGGTGCTCTCTATTTCAAACTGGGAAAGCTTGATCGTGCCATGGTTAGATGTGTGTATGCGCGCGGGTTTGTATGTACGTGGATATGGTGTTTTTCGCATGTTTTGCTTGGGGAAGATGTAGTTTAGTGTAGTGGACCTGGCACTTGTAGTGCATATTGAGCGCGGTATTGTTATTGCTATTAAATCTGATCTAGTATATTATTATTCAATTATTTATAACTTCTTGGGTGGGGGGAAGCTAGAACCTTGAGGGGGAAATCCCAGTTCCCCCTCCTCCTCTGTATGAAACTTTTTTTTTTTTTCCATCTATCTCTTTCTTACTCTCCCTTCTTTCTCCCTTCTTGTTGGACTGTTCTTTGTGTGTACATCTGTATGATATGCATAGTAGTCCGGTAATGCCGTCAAATGTCCACGGGCATATTACAAGGCCCTAACAATTCAGCAGCATCCTATTCATGTTCAATTCACTCACATTAGCCTGATTCATATGTTTGTCACAGCATCTGGGGGGTGCGGGGGGGCGAAGCCTCCCGAGCATATTGGGGGATATGGGGGCAAAGCCCCCCAAAATTGGGCGTGTCGGTCATGTGACTATAACCACAACGGGCTAGGGCTACTTTTCAACCACAGGGAGGGGTTCCCTAGCAGAGAAAGTTTTAAATTTCATAATTTTTTTATTTTGGCATGGACATCCCAAGGGACTTCTCTATCATCCTAGTCGCATGGGACAATTGACGGCGTTACTGGACAACACTCACTATTAGTTTGCATTAGCAGATATTCATAGGTTGTTGTTGTTTTTTGTTTTTGTTCGTTTTGTTTTGTTGTTGTTAATTTTTACAGTACATTTTTCATACACTAGGTTATTTGCTATTGTGATGTCATTATTATTTAAATTGTTTTATTTAGCTGATCATTATTCTGTGCAAGCTTAGCAAAAATATATTAGCATGACCCTAAGTCAGAGTGTGAGTCTAGGGCACACATTAAAGCAGCTGCTGTGGTTTACTGGTTAACCTCTGTGGTTTTGTTTGGGTAGCTAGCACATGTTGAATTACAACATGTGATGGGGACACATTGTTGTCACACCTCTTGCATGGGGTAGACTAAAATAGTACTCCAGCAGTTAGTTTGTTTCGTGTACATATGCCTTTGGGTCTCTTTTCATAAGTACTTGAGGACATCCTTGGAAGGTTTCCCTCCCCCCCCAAAATACCTGACTTGACTACATATCATAGCTTTACATTTACCGGCATAAAATTGTAGCTTACTAAGCAGGGTAAACATGGGGGGCGGGGGGGGGGCTGGAAGGAGGTTTCAATTCTGATGGTGATGTGTGATGTTTGCTATTCTCTTTAATTGTGTGTGTGCGCGTGTGTCAGGCTGTTTATCAGTTGGCTTGGTTAACCTATGTGGTTTTGTTTTTGTGCTTGTTGTTGTGTTTTGAATTACAAGCATTGTGTATGAGAGTACACGTTGTTTCACACTAAAATAGATTTACTTCAATTCTGTATTAACCCTCAGTGTGGCTGCACACTGAGGGTTATAGTTGTCCACTGGGTCTGTCTGTCTGTCTGCCAACAACACTTCTCCGAAATGGGAGCCATTCAGGCATCAAAAGTGGCATCAAACTGCACCAATACACAAAGCATTCCCCCTAAAGAATGAAATGCGTAATGGTATACGTACGGTATGGTTCATCCTCAATTCCGGGGACTCCACTGTTCGTCATTGCAAAAAGTTAGACGACAGTCATGTGCTAGCAAAAATTACTGCTGAGGTCTCCTTATTGCAAACGGTCAGTTACAGGTTTATGAAGTAGTCAGTAAGTGTATATAGCTTCAGTGAGTTTAAAATTACCAGCCTAATGATGCAGCTGTGTGCCATGTGATGAAAGCAAGCTATATAATGACAGCAAAATATTTTGTGCTCTGAACATGTATTTTTGCCATTTAGCTAGGATTCACAACTAGATGCTCTAGTATTCTTACTCTGTTTTGCTAGTTAATAAATTAATCCCCTTCCCTTTTTTCTGCTGTTTTTATGTTTGTCCTTATCTTTCATTATTCCTTCCTTCTTCTGTCACTGAGTCTAGAGTAAGCATTGTTTAGTTTTTATGCTTTTATCTTAATACACATGATGTGGTTGTGTTGATGTAGTTTAGATGTAATTTGCTATGGTTTGGGTGTGGAGAGTGGGTGTGGCTAATATCCTGGAAGTAGTTTTTAAGCCTTGGATGTAAGCTGGCTTTGTGCTCTTAGATAAGTTAATAGAATGGTTTTGCACAGCTAGCGCTGAGGTTCGCACCTTTGTTGCTCTAGTTTCTGCTAAATAAAGTTTGAAATTATATCATATTGCAGCAGTCAATTGAAATATACTAGGTAAGGGTTCTTAGCATACAGCTTTGCACCATTGTGAGCTTTGTGTGTGGGAAAGGGGGAGGGGGGGGAGGGTGTGACATACATTTCAAAAGTTATACTTGTAAGCTGATTAGCTTAATACAATTATAGTCAATTTATAGAAGATGTGGTTAGATGTCTCTTTAAGGCCCTTTTTGCAAATGACAAACCGGTTTTATTACCTTCCTAACATAATTCTAATTCATTTCCATGGTAACTCGTTCCCTTCCTTTCCCCCCCCCCCCTTATTCCTGAAATGTTGGCTCACATACACACTATCACTTGGGGACCTTGGAGAGATTGATTCTAGAAATAGTCGATGTGTATTCTGGTTTAATGTTTTTCTGGATTGTTTGTTTTGTGCGGCTTAATTAGATGCATCATGTGGAGTCTCTCTTCATGACCACCTATCCTTGCCCATACAAATTTTTATCATGTTGCGCACTCAGCTAGTCCCATAGGAACAATAGTATTTGAACTATCCCAATATTTTACCATGTTGCGTCCCCTTCGGCTCTCCAAGTGTTATCGCGTCCCCTTTAGCAATCCTGTCGGATTACTATAGGCACATGATAAATAAGTTACACTTTGAATACGGCAAAGTAACATTCCCTACTCTCTTCTCGTACCTCCTTCTCTTGTATCCTCCTTCCTAGAAATATTTAAGTCTTACAACATCACCGCCTGGTTGGACACCATGCTTATTCACGTTTCAGAAGACAACCTCATCGGCACCTAAAAACTGTTAAATAACCTCTTCTTTGTCTCAATAGGAGAATAAACGGAAAAAAACAACAAAACAATACAAAAAAACTTCAGGTCGTTTGATTGAGAAAGTTCCAACATTTACTAGGATGCTAGACAACAATTAAATTATTGATATGTAGTGGAACTCCATGAATGTCTATCCATATCGCCTCTCAATGTGTTATGTAGTATGAGTGACTGTATGTATCTGTGTTTGTTTGTAGGTATGTCTCAGTGTGCTTAACACATGGCATGGCAAACCAGAGGAAATATAGAATGCTCAGACATCATGTTTTCTACAGGTAAGAATTACATGCTGGGTTTGACAGTATATGTGAGGTTTGAATCAGCGACTAAGGTGCGGAGTAGCATGTCTGGAGATATGGTGATGCAGTTGGCAGTTAGTAGAACACAGGGATAATAGTAGGCCCCAGTAGACCCACGTTTTATATGTAGCTCAGGACCACTGCTAAAGAATTAGAGCTCCACTGCTATCATTATTAACAATAATTTGTCAAAATGGAGTCAGTCTTAGACGTCTTTGTTGACTGGTAGTACTTGTGACTGAGTATCACTGTCCATCCTAACATCCACATAAGATGTAAAAAAAAAATACAGAAATAAATCATAGCCAGTCATGATAGAGAATAAACAACACGGATCGGTAATTTTGCTAAAAGTTCAAAGTATAGGCAGCCACCACTGTAGTGAAAGGATTGGTTAGTATATTTGGTATTCCATAAGCTGAGGTCACATTTCTGTTTGTGAATATTTTACCTTTAATTCATTGCAGGATTAGTCTTGTTTGTTTAGACTACAACTCTAGTTCAGTGTTCTCTGATGTTCTCATCTGTTATCATGGCAAGAAATAATGTTTTATTATTATTATTATTATTTTAGGTTCTGGTATCAATCCAGTCTCTGATCTTGGTCCCAGAGCCGTTTACAATGCACCAGGATATGAACAATTCAGAGGGAAACTCCCTAAGGAGAACAAAGTCACTAGCGTACAACTCAAAAGTTTATGGGACAATCATCCAGTTGGCCATGAAGGTACAAACTTGCAACAACAACAAAAAAAAGTTATTTCATATATCAGATGCCGCTCTCCAATAGTTGCTGCCCTCCAATTCAGCCACATATATTCTTGCCTTAGTAGTATAACTCGCTGCCCTTGAATAGCTGGACATGCCCACAAATACTGAGATGATTAAACTACCAGTGCCGAGTACTTTAAATAAATTCTACATTTTTATAAAAAAAATAATAATAAAATTTCTGTAACGAAGCAATTGACTAGCAAGCAATCAAGTCACATTGTTATTATGGATTGTGTAACGTCGTCTTCAAATTGTTGCCATAGACCCGTGTAGAGAAACTGAAATAGTAGGTGTGGCATCCGATTGAGGAAATATAGTATGTAATGTTTGTAGGGTTTGTTTTGTATTTGTTTTATTTATTTTATTTTTTGATTGTTTTTTTTTTTTTTTTTTTTGGTATTTTGATTGTTTGTTTTTAGCCTGAATACCACATTTAGAGCAAGTAGCTTTATGTACATGAATGTTATATCTTATGAGTAATTCTGCAGCATTTCATCTTGCATAAAGAGCCTATCCTAGCTCAGTGTGATGTGTAGAAGAAGGATCTGGAATACATACATATTTACATGTAACACACAAACGACCTATAATGCGGAGGAGTTTTAAAAAAGGAAGAAAAAACTGTCTGTCTGGTATAAACTTGCTTGCATTTGAATAATTTGTACTAGCAAGCTAAAGCTTATTTATGTCTTAGCTCTGAATAGTAATAATAACTAGTGGTGCACTCAAGTACGCATTGATGGTGAGCGAGCTAGCAGCAAATTACTTGGTAGAATCTTTGTTACCTTGTACCACCTTTATGATATTAAACAAAAAGAAACGGCTTTTTCTTTTATTATCTCTATGCAGGAGCGTCCTCCTGTTCGGCACACTCCAGAGTAAACGGCAACTAATTTATTTTATTTTTTTATTTTATTTTTTATTTTTATTTATTTTTTTTATTTAGCAGTTTGAAATGTTTTACAATGTTAAATGATATAATATGAGGACAAACTAATAGTATGATAGTGGTGGATTCTTTTAGTGACTAAGTCTTATAAAGTTTAATAGTGAATCAGGTAACTTTGAAATGATCTATTTCAAAAATAATATAGTGGTGAAAAATAATAAAAATGGAACTTAATGATTTCATTTTCAAAGTTAAAATACGCTCCAATAAGGTCTAATATAAGTTCAATAAACATTGTAAGTACTAACTATAACATGTTTGTATAAAACTAATATTGGTATACACGTATAATGCATATAATTATCTACGGCACAATCATTGTATGTATTGTTTGGAGTATACTGACAACTTTGTTTAGACATTGAAAAAATATAATAATTCTTACTGTGTGTTGTTTCATTAGTTACAAAATTATCTATTACACTTTCAGAAATTCCGTTATCCAGCATAAAGTTCGCCAGCTCAGTGCACGACAATCCTTCCATCGCTAGTTGCTGTAAGTGCAATATTCTGTCAGCTCTCAAGTCAATCCTTATATAGGCCGAGTATGCCTGTGATCATGTGATCACCAAAACTGTGTTAGCCACTATGTCTGCTGGGAGCGCTATTGGCTCCCATAAGTCAAATTTAAATCTATTTAGCCAAAAGTCTACAAGAGGTTTCAGGTTTTTTTAAATGGGGAGAGAGCTATTGGCTCCCACCAAAGTCAAAATTCAAATCTATTTATTATTGTTGTTGTTGTTAATATTATTATTGTTATTATAATCATTATTATTATTATGATTATGATTATTATTATGATGATGATTATTATTATTATTATTATTTTTAGAGTTGCACCGATATTGGAATAAGCCGATATTCCGATATACCGATATTAATGGCAGACATCTGCCGATACCGATAACTGATCCGATATTTAATTAATTTTAGTCAAAGCATAATTATGACAAAGAAATTAAACAAAACAATAAACATTATTTAGGATGACAGAAAACTGAAATTGTTCTTTATAAAAAGAAGAGTTTCTGCTCTTTCAGGGGCAAGGCGGTTTCTTTTATCGTCATATATTTCTCCTGCTCCAGAAAAAAGCCTCTCAGATGGCACGGACGTGGGAGGAGCAGAAAGATACTGCCTGGCCAGGTTGGCTAGATGTGGAAATCTATTTCGATTATCATTCCACCAGGAAAATGAATTATTCTTATGAAACGAAACCAATGGTTCAGAGAGATATTTGTCCACCTTGCTCTTGTCTGTGCTGTCAGTGTCAACAACTCCAGCTTCTTCAAGAATGTCAGAAAAACATTTAAGGACAGTTGTCTTTTGACGTTTAGGAGATGGCTCCCTGACTTCACTTTCTTGCTCAGTGCATCTGTCAACTTTCTCCTCCAGTACCTTCCGAGCTCTTAATTTTTCAATTGATCCACTGAAGAACTTATCTTTGAAGCGACAATCGAGAATTGTTGCTAATACCAAAGAACTATTGCTTTCAACATCTGCAAACCTTCTATTTAGGGCTGACAACATGTGTTGTTTCATGGTTTGTACACCTTGATCATTTTCATGATTTTCCAAAGTCTTGCGTAAAGCCCTAATAAAAGGAATTATCAGCGAAGCAGAAGCCTGTTCAGTTGATATAGATTTCGTTATCTCTTCAATTGGATTGAGCACAACAATAGCCTTGTTAACAATGTCTAACTGATTAGCCGTTAACTGTGAAATACTGTGGCCATGATCACTACAATATGCACCTAACGCCATTTTCTGTTCCTGCACACTCATCAGCATGTACAAAGTGGAATTCCACCTTGTTGGTTCATCCTGCTTGAGATGATGAACTGGAAGGCTGAGACTCTGTTGTATTTGTTTCAGTTTGGAATAAGCCAATGGTGAATGTTTAAAATGGCCAACAATTTTGCGGCAGACAGCAACTGTATCTTTAACCAACCGTTGTGATAATACACCTTCATGAACTATTAGCTGGAGTGTGTGGGCAAAGCAACCCAAGTCAGCATATCCTCCATCCTTCATAGCCTTGACCATATTGGCTGCATTATCCCGAACAATCAGATGAACTTGTTCCTTTTCAATAGACCATTCCTTGAACATGGTTTCAAACATGTTCGCAATGTTTTCTCCAGTATGAGACCCAGGAAATGATTGTGCATGCAGTACTGCTGACTTCCTTTCAAATGAATCAGTTAACCAGTGTGCTGTTAAGCTAAGCAGAGAATTACTACTAATATCTGTAGTCCAAATATCTGTTGTGAAACTTAGATACTTTACTTGTGCAAGCTCTACCTTCACTTTAATCCTTATCTCCTCGGTAATTGTAGGGATGACTGTTTCAGTTATGTAACGTCTGCTTGGCAAGCTATACCTTGGTTCCAGAGCTTGTAAGAGAGCTTTAAAACCACTGTCTTCAACAATCGAGAATGGTTGATTGTCCAATGCCACCATTTCAGCAATTTTCCTGTGAATTACCTTGGCTCTAGGATCATTCACATCCCACTTGTTGACACGGTCTTGGCTCTCAAAAAGAGTTATTTGCTTCGTCGTTGGAGCTGGCACTGGCTGTTTCCCTTCCAATTCCACTCTCTTCTTCTCTTCGTACTTCTTAAATTCCTCTGGATGTCGACTCTTCAGATGGCTTATTAAGTTGGTGGTGTTGAAACTTTTAGTTGTAGCTCCGCCACGTGACACTTTTAGCTTGCAATTATTGCAAATAGCGTACTTGGTGTCGTCAGCTAAGGAAAAAAACAGCCACAGCGCTGACTTCTTTCGGGAACCACTCGCACTCGGAGTAGCCATAGCTGGCTTTAAAAACTGAACCACACGGAAAAGAGTTTCGAGTTAGTTTGACGAGACCAAATGTGACAATGATCACGTCACTAATGTGCACGTGACCGAACGCATATCGGGAACGAATCGGCTCGTTTGAAATCGATGCCGATACCGATATTTTTCTGGCATATCGGTGCTATACCGATAGCCGATCCGATTATCGGTGCAACTCTAATTATTTTTACTATTATTATTATTATCATCATTATTATTATTATTATTATTACTGTTATCATCATTATGTTATTGTTGTTGTTGTTATTATTATTATTATTTTTATTTATTTATTTATTTTTTTATTAGTATTATTTTATTATTATTATTATTACTATTGCTATCATCTGGAGAAAACTATTTGCTACGATAAGTCTTTTATAGAGAAATTTGCTCGCCATCTTGTGAAAATGTACTATGTACTAGACGTACGACATGACAATTTTCAGATACTTTGTTTCAATTTACCATTAAACTAGTTGTGCAATCTTTTTCCACAACTTAATTTTTATTCTATTGTACAGTATGTGTGTGTGGGTGTATGTATGTGTGTGTGTGTGTGTGTATGTGAGTGTGTGTATGTGTGTGTGTATGTATGTGTGTATGTGTGTGTGTATGTATGTGTGTGTGTGTGTATGTGTGTGTGGTGTGTATGTATGTGTGTGTATGTGAGTGTGTGTATGTGAGTGTGTGTATGTGTGTATGTGTGTGTGTGTATGTGCGGGTGTGTGCGTATGCATGGTCGTAGCAAGTGATCTGGCAGATCCACTTTGATCGGACCACTTTTGAGTTTAAGAGTGGGTGTGTCAGATATTTAACTGGGCATATGCTACATGCATGCTGCTGAACTGGATTTTTTGTGGCACATATGACCTCATCTTCTCTTTCAATATAAATCTTTGTTAACATCCCATATTTTTCAAGAGCCACACTTATCATAGCTTGACTGCACCCACTCCCTGGCCTTACCATTTCAAGTGCTTGCTACAGTGTGTATCATAAGTCCAGGGGATTGTGCCTGACTGTTGTTATTTAAATCAGTAGTGTGTGTGTGTGTTCCTTTATTTTACTTTCAGTTGCTTTATTTTTTCTCTCTTTCTTTCCTTTTTATTAATTTCGGTCCCTCCCTTCCTCCCTCTATCCCTTCCTTATTTTTTTTGTTTAGTGTGTATCGTATTCTTAACCTCTATGTATGTGTTGTGTGTGTGTGTTTGTTTGCTTCATCTTTTCTCTCATTGTCCTCTTTATCCTCCCTCCCGCTTAACTTGGAACAGTCACCCCCCATTAATTACAATGTATAGTTAACAAAAAAAAGTGTGTGTGTGTGTGCATGTGAATTATTATATATGGAAAATGTAGAAACCATAAAAGCAACAATTAACTCATTATCCAAACTATAATTATTTTGTGTATATTATGTATTCTTAACCTCTATGTATGTGTTGTGTGTATTGTGTGTGTGTTTGTTTGCCATTGTCCAAACTATATTTTGCTTCATCTTTTCTCTCTTTCTCCTTATTCCTTTCTTCCTCCATCCGTCCCTCTCTCCCTTCCTTCATTTTTAAAAAATGTGTATCATGTATAACTTGTGTGTGAGTCCAGGGGATTGTGCCTGACTGTTGTCAAGTCAGTGGACAAATTGATCTTGGAACACCCTCACCCCTCATTAATAAAAATGAAGGAGTTACAAAAAAACAAAAAAAAACAAAAAGTGCATGTGTGAGTGTGTTAGAAGACAGAGACTCTGCTAGGTACTAACCACTATGATTTAGCAGAGCCTCCTCCTGTCTTCTGGCACATACAAAAGCAGCTGCTATTATTGTAGACACTGGTCAACCACTATGGTTTGGTTGGGGGTGGATGGTACATGTTGAATTACAAGCATATGTGTTGGGTACTGTACTCATGCCAAACTCATGATGGTGCGTACTACTACTGGGAGTATCATATAGATTAAAAATTAAAAGGTAATATAGATTAAAAATTAAAAGGTACATTCACAACCTTCATATTGAAAGCTTTAAAATGGATTAGCATGCTCCAAAAAATATAATGAAATGTGGTTTGCACACACACACACAAACACACACTATCACTTGGGGGTACCCATAAAGGATGATATTAAGCAAATTACAGTTGTTCTGTTTGTTGTTGTTGTTGTTGTTGTTTTTGACCCAAGTCCTAGGGATTCATACAGGATTTTTTGCTTGGGTGCGGGAAACGACACATGCGCAAATGAAACTTTAATGTCTATGTACGGTGCTTCCTACTTAACCCTTTAGTTCCTGACTTATATCGTGAGGTCATTGATCTCGAGTACCTCAGAACACTTTTTTTTTTTTGGCTGAAAACTATTTTCAAAGTTTCTGTACGGCTTGGGGCTCCTAAAGTCTACATTAAACATTAAAGGATGAATTATGAATTTTGGCTGAAATTACTTTTCAGAAATAGCATATGATTAGTTGTTACAACCCGAAGCATTGAAAAATCCTACCAAGTATGTGCATGATGAAAGTTGAAATCGCAGAAATCGCATCCACAACCTGACCGCATATTATTGCGGCTGCTTTCATACGTGGTTATAGGTTATTGATATGTGGGGTCATCTGCTCAGTCTCAGTTTGTGAACTTTCTTGTTGTTAAACAGAAAACATAATTTGGGTAAATTTAATCATTGTACTACTATTATTATTTTTTTTTTTTAACAAACACAGTTTAGAGCCTCTTTTTATTAAAAATAGCAGTTAGTAGCCCTAATCCTGAGTTGTGTTGTCACTGTGGGTATGCAATACTTTTAGTTTTTATTCGTACATCTTGGTCAGAGTAGGATGCAGTAATGCTTGCTCACTAACATTTCCTCATTATTGTTCTTTGACTTGTGCAATACTTCTTGCTCTACTATGCTTGAAGTGAACTTATTGGTGAATTGTTGTATTATATCTGTTTCAGGATTCTTCTATAGAGAAGATGTCCAGGATATCTAAGTAACTATTATAACTAAACTGATTCCTTGTTTCAAAATTTCCAGCTGTTTTTTTTGTGGTATTTTGTAGTCATATTCATACATTATTTTAATATTGCCAGTTTCAGTTATTCAAAATAAAAATTTATTTAAATGTGAATATCCAATGGTGCAACCAGTCGATACATGTGGGCAATATATCAGAAATGAATGCTTCTACTTTGCCTAATTATCAAATTTTGCGTGCAAGCACACACATTTATTACTATAAATATACCTGTTTGGCTAGGGATAGACATAACAAGGTTTTTATTGAAACTCCACTAGCCTTTATTTGTTGTAATTCGGTTCATCACACTAACAGTGACCTTCATCAGTGGATGACAAACAATAAATAACATGGTGACATGAGGGTGGTGGTATAAAGTATAAACATGTTAAGATATGTGAAAAACAAGCACACAGTTTGGACGCACACGCACACACGTGCATACTTGTCTTGTCTCAATACTGCCCACAACGGGTCACGCGTCCCTCCAATAGAGGGTATGAGTAGGGCCTCAACTTGGCTGGAGATTATGGGTGCGCCGATGAACAGCAAGACCATCGGCACTTCGAAACCATCGCTGGCATACTCCACATTGTACAGCGCCTTGCCGGTCCTTCACTGGTTTGTCGTTCTTGTAAACACTTGTGTCGTTTGAGGTCTCCAGGCCGTGCGAAGCTCCTTCCACATACACTACACATCACATCACATATGCACACACTCACGCACACTCACACATGTATACTCCATGGAGCTGCCAAGTTTTCTTTTATAATGGGATGTGCCATATGTGAGGCTGTTATCCCTGCGGTGCTCATTCAATGATAGCTCAAAACATGCAAGGAGGAGTGGCTGTATTAATTGAATTTGCGAAGGGAACTAACTAGCTGAAAAAGATATATTTACCAAATTTTGTCAGTGATGAACATACAACTGTTGATACACTTCCTGTGAACATACGCCAGGCAGAGGATAGGTTGTGTGATAGTGTGGTAACAAACCAGTCTGACAGTTGAATAAATTATTGTATAATCTTCTCAGTTCTGCACACACATGCACACACACACACACACAATAATTGTCCTCACCAATGAGGTGCGCATTAAATTGTTGTACAAAAATACTTGTTTTCTCCAGTTCTTGTGTGACTGATTAGCTACTGAATACAGTAGAATGTCACATATCCGAACACACTGGGACCGAGGGGTGTTCGGATAACTGAATCCTATAGAAAAATATATTGTAGAGTGCTATGAGAGGGTGTGGTCAAGCAAATTATTCGTGACTGCACGTGCCACTATTGAGTTTGGTTATAACTGACATTTGTCGGAAAGATAAGTTCATTAAAAAACATCTACCAAATTAAATATATAATTTGCTGTGTGTGTATGTATGTTTGTATATACATGTTGCTAGATGTTAACTGGTGGTTTTTATTCAATAAAATATACCTACGTGGATTTTAGACAGTTTCTAACATTGCCTCGAAAGTACTAATTGTATACAATAATCAGCATAAGAACTTGGAAGCACAAAAACAGTCAACCTCAACCTCAACCACTCTTTGCTACGTATGGCATTGGAGCACATTATGGCTACTGCTTTATCATGTGCAAGCATTTGATAATCCAATAGGATAATATTATATTTATTGTACCCTTGATATTTTATCAAAGTTCCACATATTAGTGTGTTATAATTTCCCATATTAAACACAAATGCTCTATGGGTGAAACTCCACATTCTGGAACATTAAAAGAAGAAAATTAATCACTTATGATTGTGTTGTGAACTATGCATCATAATTATACTTCTACTCATGCAATAATTTCCACATCACTACTCCTGCATTTGCGTAGTGAGCAAAATCAATGGAAAATCAATGGAAAAAAATTGTAACTGGTGGAGTAATAATATCACGAGAAGTACAAGAAATCACTTACTGCAAATATATGTGGGTTCTCTCACCATATTATCACTCCAATTTGGCACGTTAAAAAAATGGTGTGCTATTAAATGTTTTTCCGTACTCAGTATAATAAGTATACGTATATATAAGTGTGTGTGTGTGCGCACCAATTTACAATTCAAATATATACAGAAGTCTCCGATAAAGGACACTCCGACGAAGGGACAATGTATTGATAATCTCTCTTAGAAAGACAAACCTGAAGTCCCCCAAAATTAATTCCTGTACCAAATAGAATCTCCTAACGACAATCCCTCTACAAGGGACAAAATGCGCTGAATTTATATAGCTCCCAAAGTGTCCTTTATCCGGAGACTCCACTGTATATAACTTGTTTCAAATAGTTTGCCTAACATGTTTATCTATAATGTATAGTCTGATAGTGTAGTAAATTTATTCAAACATGCATGTTGCTGATTTTATGATTCGAGGTGGTATGCTATGCACTAATCTGTATCAAACGTGTGAAGGGAATGTCTCCAGTATTATTGTTCTTCATTCTAGTACAACTTATTAGATAATGAACTACCAGTATTTTGTAAATGTTCAGATGACCCAACTCCCTATGCTTGGACAACCTCAACCTTTCCAAGACGTCAAGTCATAACTATAACATGTTTATATAAAACTAATATTGGTATACACGTATATGCATATAATTATCTACGGCACAATCATTGTATGTATTGTTTGGAGTATACTGACAACTTCGTTTAGACATTGAAAAAATATAATAATTCTTACTGTGTGTTGTTTCATTAGTTACAAAATTAGTAGTTTATTAGAGTGCATTTTAATTTTATAAAGAGCGAACTATGTGGCTATCCTGGGGACAATCAGCGGCGTCGAGTGACCTTCATTTTTATAATAGCTAATATTTACCAATTTACATTCTCCTTTTTTGCTGTGATCATAAAATCAATGTTATTAATCATTATAATAATAATATTACCGGTAATAATAATAAACAATAATTATAAAAAAAAGAAGTTATTCATTACAATAGAATACATATTATATAACACACAAAGTGACAATAAAGATGTTGGATTTTATGTACTGGTCATCAGAGTTCACAGCTTCAGTGTCACAAGACTTCAGTCCATCAAGCTACATAAAAACCAAAAAAAAAAAAATATATATATAAATATTATATATATATAATATTCAGGCCTAAAAAATCAACTTCCAATCTGAACTTATACACTTTGTGATACGTAACCTAATCCCACCACCTTCATCACGCCACAATCATGCATAATTCAATATCCATATCATGTGTTCAGTCTCACAGTAGACATTGATAGCATAACAACAACAAAAACAACAACATCTCTATTATTATTTCAATGACACAATACTACAATAATACAATGTCATGATAAAATGTGACCGTCTACAGGAAAACTGGGCACAACACAGCGAACGTAAATATCGAGAAAAGATCGATCGATTTCTTAAAAATGTATTGTTTCAAGCCAACGGAAAGGAACGGTTAAATCTATTATAGCGGGAACGCCTTAAGCTACGACGATAAAACTTGGAGAGCTCAATATCTGGACGCCGACAACTCTGTAAGTGCAAAAAAAAAATTTCAAAGGGTGCCGCGTTGTGCCCGGTTTTCCTGTAGACGGTCACAAGGCCAGCTAATATTCAACAAGAGTATTGAAATACGCATGTACATTGCAAATACATACATAGTACTTGTAGCACGAGTCAGAGTGCAATATGGGAAAATATTTTAGAAGCATGCAAAATATTTTCATGAGCCGAAGAGAAAGTGAAATATTGTGTGAGAGTAAAATATCATTCCCATATTGTACAACGAGTGTGATAAGTGATTCATTGCTGCCTTGATATTTTTCTTAATCGGTTACAATACAATTCTAATTGATTTTACTTGCCACGTGCGTGCTTATTCGAGTATTCAATAACAAGCATACAATTTGGGAAAATACAGAACGCTGCGTGATGCAGAAATATTCAAGCAAAAAATATCAAGACATATATACAGTAGAACCTTTCTTATCCGGGCGCCTTAGGACCAGTGTGTGCCGGTAACTCTGAAAGTGCCCGTATCTCTGAGACAATGTATTTTCAATCTAGTTATGTCTGGAAAGGTCACTAGAATGTCAATCCACCCACTCATTTAATTGATTTTGTCCAGATTTAGGCACCTGGATAATAGAGGTGAGGAGAGAGGTTCTACCAGTACTCTATGTAAATATGCTATTACCGGAATTTTTTTTTTAATATTCCAAATTAAATACAATTGTATACATTTTTCTGTAATTGCGGCTGCGTTAATACTTCAAACAGAACTGCCAGGTAAGTGATGACAACAAAAATATATATGTCCAACAAAATTCCTTTTAATTGTCTCATTGTGATCTGATGTTCCCTCAATTTGGTGAATCATTTTTCAGACAACAGTCATTACTATCACAAACTCACTGATTAACAAACCGTAATAATATTAACTTAGGTTCTATCCACACGTTGGACGTGCATTAAATGGAATAAGCCTTAGCGATACAAAATAATAAGCACAAAGCTGGCAACACTCATACACTGGATATTCTATTGTTTCAGCGAGATCACCATAGGTGTGAACACTCAGTGGTAATTGTGCAACACCTGTCTAAAGTACCACAAATCTAATTAACAAACACAGTTAGGCTACTGGGCTATCATCGTGATGAGGTATTAGCCAAGACAAGCAGGATTCACTAATCAAATGGTACTGTCCACACATATTGTGCCAATTTTTTTTCCTACCGGATGACCAGCTCAGTTAGAGAAATAAAATCCAGCAATACTCTTAAAAGCCCTCACAACTGCTTACATCTTCAGGGTTCTATGTATGTAGTGGGAGGGGAAGCCACATATCCAGGACAAGGTGTAAAATAGAGCCAGGATATTAGTTATAAAAAAATATTGGTTTATAACTAATTTATAGCCCGCGGGCATAGTTACCGCTTGAAATTTCTATTTGCAGTAGTACGGCTGCTGAAATGGCAGGGAAAGAGTCAGTCTTTTATTCATTAAAAGTGCTGCTTCAACAAAACAGAAATGTAACCGTAATGCCCCCCACAACTATATCTTTAAATTAATCTAGCAAGTGTTAGCTTACACGATTCAAGTATAGCTGATAGCTAAATCTATTTTTTATGGTAAAAATAAGTCTAGATAGCCACCTACATGTATCCCTGCGTACAAAATAAGGTTAACACGTCGCGGTGTAAGCATGTCCATCAGCTCAGGCTGACCTCCTGTGTCTTCCATTCTAACCCTGGCCAAGTTCCAATTGTTTTGTTATAAATGTTTAACTACTGAGTTGCAAACCTAGCTAGGAAACGCTTCTGTCGCAACTGCTACTAAACCTCAAACGTTCGTAACAAAACCAAAACATTTTGTACATAGCTCGCTACCTACGCTCCTTACTTACAGCTAATTCAATAAGAGTAAAGTTGTAGCTAATTGTTACACAAAGAATACATAACAAACTTGCTATTATTTCCACCACTTCTGTTTCCCCCCTATTTTTCAATGGTTTCTATGAACTATATCAGAAACCAGCTCATCAACAGGAAGCCACACCCATCATCTGCACCCACCACACAATGGCCGACAGGAAATGGATCCACAGGTGACGTCACAGAACCACACCCCGAACCACCACCCCCGCAGCCGAACACTACCATACCCCCCACCACCATGTTTCTAAAGAGTCACCTCCACAAGGCACACAACAAGAAACAACACTAACCGATTAAGCGACAACCGGACAGAAGCACTGAACCAGGAGAAGCCACTCCCACACAACCACCCCCATCCCCCGAGATAGCTTCACAGTAGCAGGGAGCATGGACCACGATGAAGAGAGAGGCAGACACAACACCTGTAATGCAGCTACAGAGACCATCTACAACAACACGATAAAAACGATTGTGAAGGGTTGCGATCAATCAAACACATTGGGATAGATGATTAAATCTAAACTTCAGTAAGGTCCATCTAATCCTAACCAACCCAGTACTACAGACTGATGCACTGAAGGAAATGACACCCGCCCAACCCACCCAACTAACCTTACCCAATTACCCCACCTATCCAACCCCTACCAATCCTACCTACCACACCCACCACTACCTTACCCCCTA